>Ga0209187_1003587_pt1 | contig 12753 bp, 9 predicted proteins | sample BantaG_FD_187430 | JGI IMG/M metagenome (GOLD analysis project Ga0209187, IMG submission 187430) | Marine algal microbial communities from Bantry Bay, Ireland - BantryBay_4 metaG (SPAdes) (version 2) | ecosystem: Host-associated > Algae > Red algae > Unclassified | place: Bantry Bay, Ireland... | reverse complement strand
CGCGACCAGGAGAGCCCTGCTGGGGAGTAATTGGACCCACGCCGCACGGACGAGATGACGCATACGCGTTCCAGACGCGATCGGCAGCGCCGAAGGCCTCAAGGGCACTATTAATAGACAGCGGCACCAGGGGCTCCGCAATGCCGGCGGGCCGCACGCTGAGCGCGCGGTAGTCCTTATTCCCGTCAATCAGGCGAAGACCGTTGCGTTGGCGAGCACCCTGGCTCATGAGGTGCTCATCAACGACCTCCAGCTCGGCCTCCCACATCTGCCGGTGTCCCGTATTGAAGTTGGAGCGCGGCCCGGTGCCCGGGACGCGCTGGCGGAGCTTCAAGTGCTCTCGCACCTTCGTTGTAAAGACGGCCAGATGCGCTTGTAGACAAACCAGCGCGATCGAGCCCGTCGAGTGGCCGGTGGGCGTCCGACACGCCTCGGAGAAGCGGTTTCCTTCTCCAAAGGACTTGAAAACTTCGAGAGAGGCGTGCAGGAGGGCAGTGCGGCTGTCTGCATCTGTGATGAACTCGTCGTCCGCCAGTAGATCGGCAGCCAGGTTGTTCGAAAGGAATACCTCCATCTTCGGACGGTCGGCCCGCGCACGACGCAGTACGCCCATCCCCGTCAAGTGAAACAGCTTCATAGTGTATGCCGCCGACACACGGTCTCCAATCCTCTGGAAAAAGTGCGATACGCGCCGGTTGAGGTAGCGGCAGGCGCGTGTGGTGGCCTTTGCGTGACCGGTATCGTCACCGTCCCGCCCAGGAACAGGAGAGCGGGCCGGCAGGCACCACTTCTCCTGCAGGAGCCGGATAGACGTTGCCGCGTCAACGGCCACGCGCTTCATTGTCCACTGCTGCACCTGCCAGTTAATCTCAGAGTGATCCGGCCAGACATCGGCGGCGCATACGCCCGTGAGGAAGCGCACCTCAAGCCACTCGTCCAGCGCCTTCTGATGAAGTTGAAAAGGGTTCGAACGAGGCAAGTGAGGCGAAACATACAGGACAAAACAACGGAAAGGACAGTACAGGGGATGAAGAAGTGTAGGCTCGAGTTAGCCGCCGCACAGATGAACACATGAGATAGAGGAAGGGCCCTGCAGCAGAGAAATTGTGAGTGAGAACAGTGACGCGAAGACAAGGAGACCAACGTACCGCGACATCAAGTACCCAGGCCGCCTTGTCCTCTTCCGTGATATCCGTCTCGTCGTTGTCGTCGTCCCGCAGCTTCTCCTTTAGCATCAGTGTGATGGCTTCCAGCTTCTCCTTGATGGCCTCCGCACTCTCACTGGCCTCTTGGCGCGCCCTCACGGCCATGTCTCCGTGAACGGCGATACGGTTGAGCACGCACTGCACCTGTCGCTGCTGGTTGCCCACGATGACCAACTGCTGCTCCATTCGGTTGAGCATTCGGCGCGTGCCCACCGATGTCGATGTAACGAAGTAGATAAGGTCCGAAATCCTTGCGTCTTCGACGCGCTCGCCAGCGTCGTGCGTCCCATCTCGGGACCGAACGGGGACGGCCGACGCCAATTCGTCGCTCCCATCGCGCCTCTGGCGGGTAGGAGAGCGGCTAGGAGACCGACGCTGGTTGGCAGTCCGCGGCCGACGACCCGAGCGCCCCCGCTGTGCCCCTGACTCGGTTGCCCACGCAGGGATGACACCATAACGAGCTCCAGCGCGGCGGGCGTCAAGACCCGTCAACTGAGCGGCTTCCGTGGCAGACGAGCCGTCCGTCGCCACGGGAGACGCCGGTCGGCTCCATCGCGCGCCAGATGTGCCGCCTGGCGTGGCGTGCGGCGCCGGAGGTTCGCCTGCCCGACGGTGGGCTGCCGCAGTGGCAATGGAGGGGGCCACGGAAGCGTGCGGCCCTTCCAGTGCACGTACATGCACGCCTGGGGTGTTGACGCCGGCTGCAGCCGCCGACGGCAGGGAGGGCGCGAGCGTCTGCTGGCCGCCCACTTGAGCCGCATGTCCGGTAGCCGCGTACCATACGGGCGCCAGACTCGGCCCCAGGCCGAGAGGAGAGGGTGAGGTCGTGAAGCTCGGCAGACGATTGTTGGCGTCGGGCGCCGGGACGGACCCGGCCCCGGCACCTCCCACATTCAAGCTCCACGGCGCGGCAGCGGCGTTGTTGTACGAGTTAGGCGTCGGCTGCTGCGGCACGTTCAAGAAAGCGCGCGCCGAGGGGTTCGTAAACGCGAAAACCATCACGTCTACGGAAGAATCGAGCCCAAAGAGGAGGGTGGAAAGAGAGGGACGAGGGTCGTGGACAGAAAGTCGACGGTGGACCAGGGGGACGACGGAAACAGCGGGGGCAGCGCGTAGCGGAAGGTCGGGTGCTAGGAAAGGTCAGGCTACTCCAGCACCAAGTAGCAGACCTCTTATACAAGGCAGGAGCAATGAGGCGCGTGGCGGTACCGACACTCGCTGGGGTGCTTCCCGCCGCACACCTCCCTCTGGAGCCCGCCCGCATGGACCACTCCCCGCCCCTCCCAACGTGTGGCAACAGCGAACCTCACGCAAGTGGCCCACAGAAAGGCTACAAAGGGCATGCAACAGGCGGCAGGTGCAGAGCGTGCGCAACACGTGTGGTGCTCCGCACAGACAGCAGTACACGGTCAGATGTGACCCCATAGAACAGCAGCTCAACGATGCAGGAAGCTTGTGCTCGTTCCCTGGGCTCTCGTCTTGCTCTATAGTGACCCCCTCATTACCCAGCAATACCTCTCTGTCCCAGTGCTCACCGACCAGGCCACGAGCATAGGATTACGCCATACTTTGCCCCTTCACGTTCCAGCCGCACCATGAGTCATCTTTGTGGATGCTGGCATTGGAGTACCAGTGGCGTCGCAGCCTCCACGCACGAAAGAAAATTCGCGTGCGCAAGGCGCATGATAGTACGACATGCACGTGTCCGCTCAATCACCATTACCGCGGCGGCGTCAACCATGTTGTCTGCTTGCCATTGCAAGTGTGCTCCCCGCAAACAGCTGCATGCAACACAATCGCCCCATGGGCGGTTAGAATGTGTGACGCTCACCTCGCAACCGGGCTCAACGTCCGAGAGCTGAAGCGTCGGTGCGCTCACCAAGACCGTAGCCGTCGTCAGGAATCGAGGACAAGCGCCCCCCCCCGACTTTGGAGCAATCCGTTGGGGGACCAAAGCACTCTGCCGTCGACCCATAGCAGCCATACCAGAAGCCGTGCACCCCCCCACACACCCGGTCCCGTACCAATGCAGTCGACCACGACGCTGCACCAGACAGTGCGCCTCTGACTCATGGCCGCAGCGGTCACGGAACCATGTCAGGCCGGAGGGACAGCGGCCAAGCGGGGGGCAGCGACAATCGACGAAGACACCGAATCGGTGGCGGCATCGCCGACGATGGTGGGCGCGACGTCGACGACGTCGCTGACGATGCCCGGAAGAATTTCAGTCAGCCAGATGAGCGACATACACGAGGAGGTGAGGCAATGGCGGATTGGGCACGTTCAATTCAATTGACAGCCTTAAAAGTGCAGGCAAAGGCCGCACAGACGACGTACGCCAACCTCCTGCAAATTTGACGACTCCTTGGCAGAGGGGCTACGATGTGTGAACAGCCGAGTCCGTTGGACCTGTGACATTTGCGTAAAGTTATATTCCTGGTGGCCCCCGCTTTACTTCCGATGATGTAAACCCATTGTAGGGCGTTGCGCACGAATTGGGGGGCCTCGGTCACGAATCCTGCACTGTAGATCGGCCGGAGACCAGTACTTCGAAGGGTCGCTGCTGGAACCCGTAATCTCACTCCCTCGTCTTCCCTGCCACCGGATCGGCTTCTTCGCGCCCGAACTGCCTCGAGCAGCCGATGCGGGAGACAGCGCAGAGTACCCTGGGCGGCCGTGGCGTACGCCGCACCGTAGCGCAGGCAGCGCCTGGCTGGCAGCGCCTCTGGTGCAGGCTACTCCAAGGTCATTGTAGCGGTGCGGGCCGCCGGCCTGTGACTTCTGGTCGTTGGGCGCCTTCTCTTGGCCACTTCGCATCGTTGGGGCGGCGGTCACCGTGACAGCCGGCCCCGCTCTGCTGGTCTATGGGTGGTAAGCGATATTCTGCTGCCCCCCCCTCATTCTTTGGTGTGCACGGCCTCGGGGTGTCTGGCTCTCGATCGTCCTGAAACGTTGTTGTGGAGAGTCCGCTACAGTGCTTGTTCTCTTGTGCTGTGCCTGTGTTAGTACCCACGTGCCCGCCCTGTGTGCCGCGCTCGGTGCCAATCTAACCGCCGGTCTTACTCGCCGTTCTTTGCTTCTCCCTGGAGCTGTTTTAGGTGGTCCACTGTGAATCCCTCCCTCTCGGGAAGGGCCAGCCCCAGATGCAGACGGCGCCTGTGGTTTTTGAGCTCCTTCATTCCCCGCAACATCGCCTCACCAAGCGGCACAGGACAGAATAAGAGCTGCGAATGGTCGTCTCGTCGCTGCTCCGGACGTCCTCCACCGTCTCCACGCTCGCAGTTGCGGGCGACCGCGTCGTCCGCCCTTCCACAACTGGTGCGGTGCCCTTCGTCCCTCTCTGCGTCTCCACCATCAATCTTCTCGCTGTCGCCTTCTCCACGGAGTGGCGCTCCATGTCGAGCCCGGGTCAAGCACGCCTCGGTGACAATGGCCGTCTGAGTGGGGGGCGTATCACGCGCTCGTCGTACCCGTGTACGCACTGCCACATGTCTTTCTCCTGCGACGCCCACCGGGGGCGGCACATGCAGGCGTCCCACTCCTCGCTAAACCGGCTGGTGGGGACCAGCATAGAGCCTTCGACTCGTCGGCTTGGCGTTGCGGGAGCCACTGCCGCTGCCGCGTCGGGCGAGATCATTGTGGTCGACGCCGACTCGCCTCCTCGTTGTGATGGTGGGGGTGTTGCTGCCAACGGCGGACAAGCTGCCGACGGCGGACAATTCATGGACATTGAAGAGAAGCATCCAACCCACACTCGTGCCGCGGCAGGTGCCGGGCGCCTTACTGGCGCCTACGTTGGGGCCGATGGGATGGAGCGCGGCCGGATTGGGGCGGGGGTCCTACGGCGGTCGGCGAATGGAGGCGACGACAACATGGTGGCCGAGTACCTGAGCATTGCAGCGCGCATCCGAGAATACTACAACGACCTGCCGGAGGTATCCAAATGTGTGCCGGTCGTCGACCCCGCGTGGGCCGAGCGCAAGTCACGCTTCTCCACGAAGGCATTGCGACGCGCGTTCGCCTTTTCCCTGACGGCCGGCGGGTGCGGCATGTCAGAGAGCGACCATCTGGCGCTGGCGCACGTTCTTTTCGATATTGAGGCTGCCGCGACGGTTGGCGGCGCTGCTGGAGCGTTCACGGCGACGTTTCCTACGGCGAACAGCTTCCTCACCGAGACGAAGCACGAGCAGCGTCGCGTGCTCGCTCTGAGGCAGTGGATGAAAGTCCCCATCGTCCTGGGTGAGCGTACCTTCAAGTTCTACTTCCGCGATGCGCTTGACGCTGGTCTAGACGCGCTGAAGAGCGCAACTGAGGTTTCCTTTGGACCAGAGGAACGCCAGACCCTGGAGGGCGACAGCATGTCGCGGCTCACGCGCAGCGACTGCCCCCCTCCGGCCTGGGAGATGTCGGGACGAGTTGGACCTGCATGTGGCTCGTCAGGCACCGCCAATGTCTCTGATGGCGACGCCATTGGTGACGGCGACGCCGCTGTGCGCGACGGCACTGGTATCGGCAGTGGCATGGGAGCTGCGGCTGTGTCACGATCGAGCGGTATGCAAGGTCTCGGCGGTAGCGACGGCGGAAGCGACGAGGAGATCATGCCGTTGCCGCGCAGCCGACGGACTATCGTTAGCAGCGGCAGCGGCAGCATCGTCACTGGGACAACTCCGGGGACTGCCGCCGCGTCGGGAGCCTCGGTGGCGGCATTCCGTGCCTCCACAGAAACGCGCTTTCTAGGGCAGCCGCGTCCGGCGACGGCACGATCGAGTGGGACACGACAGCATTGGCCACGTCGGGGCACACTCGACTCGGACCTTTATTGCAACGAGGCCAAGGACGTGAAGCGCATCCATGGAGAAAACGTTCGTGTGATGGCCATCCTGTTGCACGCTGACGAGGCGCTTGTGTCTTGGTCCGGCGCCCATCACATCTTCCCTGTGCGTGCCAGGTATGCCAACGTGCTGGATGATGGGGGCGCTTGGGTGACGATTGGCTACGTTGAGCACGTGCCAAAGGCGGACAAGAGTTCAGCAGCGGCGCGGCTCGAAGTTTCCGACATCCGCAATGACCTCCTGCAGCGTTGCCTGGCGATTGCTCTTCAAAAGCTGATTGCGGCCAGTGCGACAGGCGTGTCTGCGGAAGTCGCAGGGCACGGCATGATGCGCCTCGTACCCCGTGTTGTCGGGTTGGTCGTCGACCAGGTGGAGGAGCGCAACCTGCTCTGTCTCATGGGCAATCAATGCAACTTCTACTGCTCCCACTGCATGATCAGCCGCCTGGCCGGTGGCGGCCAGAACCGGTCCGCCAACGAAAGGCGGCCGGTGGTGCAAGTCCTTGAGGCGCAGCTTGCGGCGGCGCTCGTCCGGCGGGATGACCCACGACCGGGCCTCCGCAAGGCGATTGGCGACGCACACAGTGCGCTGGCCTTTGTCCCGGTTCTTGGAGCAATGCATGGCTTGAGCACTGGCGGCTGCAACTTGTACGACATCGTTTCTTTCGACGTCCTGCATGTATGGAAGTTGGGCGTGCTTCGCATGCTGGCGCAGCGGCTGCCGGCCTTCCTCGAGTCGGTTTGCGGCGGGAAAACCATGCCTGCCCGACTCGGCTCTGTGCAGGTGACGATGGATACCATCAACCAACGGGGCTTCCACCTCGGACGCCTTTGCAAAGCATCGCCCTCCACGCCTGGGTACGTTTCTCTGTGACTTGTTCTACATGCGCTGACGTGTTAGTCTACGTGTGGGTCTGGGCGGCAATGCGATTATCGCGTTCACTGTGAGTACCTATCCAAGTCTGAGTGGACCCATGCGCCGACCCTGACGCAACGTGTCCCCCCCTGTTGTTTTTTCCTCAACGTCGTATGTCTACCCCGTATCCTTTTCTCGGTCTTTTATCGCTGCTATCTCAGGTGTTTTGTGCCGCCGGCGGTCAAACAAGCGACGATGACAGGGCGCAACTGGCGTCACTTCTGCCCGTACTGGCCTTTCATGGTCGCGGGCGTGGTCGGACCACCCACCGACGCTGACGACGCCGCGGGGGGGGCGACTGCAGTCGCAGGAAACTCGCATCTCGCATCACCGACACCGAACACGGAGAATGACGCCGGGTACTTCACCGACGGGTGGGGCGATGTGGACGGAGATGTGTTTGCAGTCGCCGAGGAGCCCATGGGTGCGCTTCCCGGCCCCGACCTGGCAACTTCGGAGCAGTATCGGAAGGTGTACAAGAACGTGCCCATCCATGACGCTGTGTTGACTATGTTTTGCAAGGCAGCAGAGCTCAACAACCTCTTGTTTGGCGACAACGTCCTAGACCCCAACGTCCTTTTCGACGAGGACATTGACAAGCTCGAGCACGCGGCGACATCCCTCGCCATCGACCACGTGCAGACGCTTTACGGCGAAATCCACACGACCAAGCTGCACCGTCTTGCGCGTCACCTCGGGGACGAGCTGCGGAAGCGCGGAAATCTGTGGGAAGGCGACACATCCATCAACGAGCGCCTTCACGGCGCCTGCAAGCGCATGTACAGGCGCAGCAACAAGCGCGGCCCGGGTGTTGCGCTGCAGATGATGAGGTGCGAAGAGACGCAGTCGCAGATTCTCCTAGAGCTCTCCCACATCGACGCCACTGAGCAGGGCGAGCAGCCCATGGAGGGCGTGGCCAGCGACGAGGACGACACGCAGACGCGCCAGGAGCTGATGACAACAGGGGGAGTGTCGGTGACTGGCCGAGGGCGCAAGGCGGCGATCGGTGACCTCGCGCTGCTCTGGGGTCTGGCAGGTCTCGCCAACCTTCTTTCGCTTGAAGACGACGACAAGGTCTCCTTCCATAAGACGGTGCGGATCGCCGCGCGCCTCGACTGCGGCTACCAGCGCCATGTGCAGTACGTGCGCGCCACCGAGAACTTCATGAAGAAGCCGTGGTTCTCCTTCGTCAAGTACAGCACGGGCAACGGTGAAGAAGTAGCATGGGGTCGCGTGCGCCTCATTCTGCGCGCCGTAGCTACGCAGCGAACGTGCTGTGTCATCCTTCAACGCTTGCGCCAAGTGCCAGCTCGCCCCCACTGCGTACTCTCGAAGTTTAAGTGCGTGCGCCTGGCCTGGGCGTTCAACCATCCTTCTGACGGGTGGCCTGCGCTGGACGTCGTCGACATGACCAAGATTGTATGCTTGGAGGACGTTCAGGTGGACTGGTACCACCTTGGTGCCAAGTACGGTCTCGAGGCGCTGCCGGAGGATTTGGAGAAGACGGCGGCCGGTCGCCACGACGCGCGCTTCTTTACGAATGCGTTCTATCCGTGGATTTCTCGCAAGCTGTCTCCGGGGCTTTGACGAGAATCATGATGGCCGTGTTGTGGGGCGGGCATGGGGTGGGTATCGTGGGGTCAGACTCATTTTCGCCTGGTGATGGAGTAGCCGTCACACCGCGTTCTACTTGAGTTCTGGACGTTGCCGTCTGGCGTTGGGCAAACCACTGCTCGTATAATGCCTGGCGCTTGTTTCTTGTTAGCGTGGGGCCGGTGAGGCGACTTGCCGTGCTGCATTGATAGCTTTCTGTTTGTCTGCATTGATAGCTTTCTGTTTGTAGTAATAGTGGTGTGCGTTCTCGCTCCCCCGTGGCCGTGTCAGCGTGGTGGTGTGTGTTGTAGTTCGCTCGTGCCAGTGTCAGCGTGGCTCAGGACGGTTCTGCTCAAGAAGGGCACCCGGAACTGTGAAGAAAACGATGAAGAGACACAAACAGATCGAAAAGACAGTGCGGAGGCCATGAGGGTCCCTTCTGTTTTATCTATCTGTAGCTCCTACGGGCAATGTGGCGTCAAGCACAGTCCCCGGCTTCCACGTTTTCCACGCGTGCACGTCCACATTATCCGACCTCCCCGTCAGCGTTGTCCTGAGCTGAAACCTGTTGCCTCTCGTCACCGAGGCGGGCGCTCCCTACCGTTCGGAAACGAAGACTTGGCTTCGCCTAAGACGCTCAGTCAAGAGTCTGGACAAACGCGCCTAGTACGATTCAAGACCACGTAGTGACCACCCATTGGCTCGCACAAACGTCATTCTCGTGGGAGTCTCGCTACCACGCAGCTGTGTCTCGAGCTATACAAGGCGATCCCAAAAAGTCTCGCGCAGGTCTCGTGCTTGTGTATTAGACCAAATCTTGGTTTGTTCAGGCGGCCGTTCACGAACTAACCGCGGCACCGGCTTTTGTACGTTCAGCCCGTCCGCAAACGAGGCGGCGGTTGCAGCGGCCGTCCCATTGCACAGGGTTCAGACGGTGGCGGCCGCGGTGGGGGCGGCGGGCAAACCGGAAAACCAGCCAACCAGCGGCCGCGGCGGCGGTCGGCTGGTGCCACGCGGCCGGGCCGGGCCAGGGGCGGCGGCAGCGGTGGCGGCCGTCGCGCGAGGGGGGGGCCCACGGGCGTGGACGACGTGGCCCGTCCCACGCCCACACGACCAGAGGCGCGGGGGTGTGGACGGGTGGCATCGTCAGCTTTGACTAAGTTGCCCAACGGATGCCATTTCCGTTGGGCGAACCGTGGGAGGGTGGGGCCCAACGCGTCTGCGTTTTTGGGCGCTGTGGGGCGTTCGTTGAAGCCCTTTCCTTTGTTGAAGAGCGTTGGGGAACCGTTGGGCAATGCCCCAACGGAGCCGAGCGCGTGAGTCTGACGCGGGAAGCACGTCTCCAACTACCGAACTTCAGCTCATGTCGTGGACTGTAGTTTTGCAGTTATGTGGAGCATCGGTCGCACTTTCTTGGTATTTATTTTGGCAGCCAACCACTCAACAAGCCCGTCCTGTGTGCACAGGGCGCGCGGGCTCGGGGGGTGGAGCACACCATAGTTCTGTGCGTGTTGTCTGCAGCTACGCCGCGTCGTGCTGACCCGCGCGACAGGCCGTCATGCTGCGTTTTTTGAGGCTGGCCTGGACCGGTACCGGCTGGTGGACATGCTGATATGTACAATGACGCTTTCTATGTGTCATGAACTTTTCAACCACGCTTGACGTGAATGAAGATGTCGAAAGTAGCAAACGAAAAGATGCCTGCGACTGCTGTGGAAGAAAGGTCTTCTGTCTGGGAAGGGGACAAGAAGGCAGCCGCTGCGACCGCCGCATTCCCGTCAATGGAGGCGTCCACAGCCGACGCGCTCGCGACCGTCGCGGCCTCGGCGGCGCCGGCACCGGCAGCGCTCCTTTCACCCGCCTCGCCGGCCGCGTGTACGGGCCTCTCATCGGCTTGGTTGCCGTCGACGCCAACATTGCGACCGCCGCCGGCACAAGCACGACATCGAGACGGACTGCGCACTGCGGGTGGTGCCGTTAGCCTGAGTCCGGCGGGTGATCCATGTCATGCCCGACTTCGCGAAGCTGATGGAGCGCAAGGACTTTGGGGCTTCCCCTGCCGCGCCGGACAGCCCGCTCGCTGAGAGCCCAGCAATGCATTACTTTTTGAACGTCTTTTATCCGTGGGACGTTTGATTTTCGTCTGTCTCTTGCTCTATTGCTATTGCTAAACTATAGACACTGTGCTCCTTTGACCCAGTAGAGAAACACTATGCCGGTGTTCGCCGTCCCATCGACTCTTGTTGGCAGCCCAAGTGCGCCGCGTAGGGTAATCTTATCACCATCTGTCCCCGTCAGCATGCCCCAGTGTCGTACTGCAGCGACTAAATTTTAGTGGCCCGAAGTCTCGTGGATAGCTCGGCACACACGAGCTCCCCCCTCGCAGCTGGGACACATGGCTCATAAGAGATTCGTGCAAGCGGCTATTGGGCCAGCTGCTACGCTTCCTGCTATGTCTTCAGGTGGGCCCGCGCTCGAAGGACACGCCAAATACCATTGCCACGATCTCTCATTACAAGCGCCTGGAGTCCTTAGCCTCCGTCAGATCTACTTCAATGAACCAATGGGGTCCTTAACACGGCCTTACCGCGTCTCTGTTCTGCTCGACATGTGACCATCGCGAGTCTATTTTATGCAACATATGACCATCGCGAGCCACCCCCCCCCATGGGCTGGAAGCGCCCAACGGAATTGGCGTTCGTTGGGGCTCCGTTGAGCCCCGTTGAGCTTCAACGGAGCCCAACGGTTTCGCATTTGGTTGGAGGTTGGGCCCAACGGGCCGTCCGTTGAAGAACCGTTGGGCTCCGTTGGGAAACTTAGTCAAAGCTGACGATCGCAGCCGTTGGCGGGATCCCCCCGAGGGATTGGCGACTTGGCTGGCCTGAACAATTCACATCGTGAACTAAATGTGTATTCGCAATGTGTATTTACATATGGAACTCTACCCAGTCCCATACTGCATCGGTTGCGCTGGGCGGGTGCAACGGGCCCATCGTCGTCGTTAAGAATGCAATACTTTTCGCATGTTTTGGGGCAAACAGGAAATCTGCAAACCGCCCTGGGGTCGGATCAAGGCTGACTTTTTCAGATGGGCGCCAAGAGCATCTGATCGTTGGGGTTGATGCATCTCCGCTCAGACACAGCATGAGGCATGTGCACTCCTTTACGAAGGAGACCGATGCAGAGGTCCATCCATAACTCTGCAAGCAATGGCCAAGAACACAGTATGGCAGGGTTTCTGACATCGAAACAGAAAATTGCAAGGATCTGAGGCCTTGCATAAGCACTGAGAGTCTGTCATGGGGGCCGCACGGGGCTGAAAACCAGCAAACACTGACGTGCGCTTTGTTGGCGTATGAGCTGGAGACCGCAAGCCCACCCAGTGTCAGCCGATTTACTGTAGTGCGTGGCAATGATTGCTTTCAGTATCAAGTACTGATACTGTGCATTGCGTTTGTTTGTGCCTGCGTGTGGGTGGTGCCACGCAAGGGTGTTTTTGGCCTGTTTCGGTGCCACAAGGCTTGTGTTGACCAGCTAATTGTTGAAATAACGACTCACACACAGGTTCTTGACCAGTAGTCACCTCTGGAAGAGGTGAGGAGCGAAGCTCCCTATTCACACCCCACGAGATGAACCTGGTGAACAGTCTACGATTACCCGCTCGAGGCGGCTCGGAGACGAGTGGCTGTGCCCCATGGCTGGCGCGGGGCTGGCAGCAGCCATCTGGCCGACGTTACTCGTCGCCAGGTCACCGCTTGCCGACGCAGCAGCTGCGTCGTGCGCCCCGTCTGCCACCACACCCAGCGCTTCTACCCGCACCGTTGGCGCCGCCACTGGCACGGCCGTGGGGGCCGTCCCGGCCTCCGCGACCGCCGGGGTCGTCCCCGCCTCCGCGACCGGCGCGTCGGCGACGACAGGTCGGCGCCAACGCTCCCACGACGTGGGTGAACAGCGCGTCCACCCGTAGCCGGCCTCGTAGGTACCCGCCTCGATCGCAGCCGCGTGCCGCGTCGCCTGGACTGGGTCTTCCTGGGGTGGCGCGCGTGACACGGTGTACCCCCGGATGTGGGGGTAGATGCTTCGACCCTGCATGCTCTTGATGGCAATCTTGGACATGTTGCGCGCCGCGTTGGTGTCTCGCCCGACGTACGTCGCGGGACACGCGACGTTGGTGCACAGCTTGACCCCCCACAGCGCCAGCGGGTCGG
>Ga0209187_1003584_pt1 | contig 12767 bp, 10 predicted proteins | sample BantaG_FD_187430 | JGI IMG/M metagenome (GOLD analysis project Ga0209187, IMG submission 187430) | Marine algal microbial communities from Bantry Bay, Ireland - BantryBay_4 metaG (SPAdes) (version 2) | ecosystem: Host-associated > Algae > Red algae > Unclassified | place: Bantry Bay, Ireland... | reverse complement strand
GCCATTCAACAGCCATTCAACAGCCAGGCCAGGAACGGACCTACGATGGTCATAGTGCTCTCAATCCTTGACGCCCGGAGTTCCATCAAATTTCTTCTCCAGACTGTCCCAGCAATCAATGTAGTTATCTTGCAACGGTGCCTCTTTAGCAGCGAAGGGTGTCAAATGTTGCGGAAATCGAGTCTCGAACATGAACGACATGGTGTTCTCCAGTTTCACTGGAACAAGTTCTGTATTTGAGGCTTTCTCGAAAGCTTCCATATCCGGACCGTGTGGCAACATCATGTTGTGCAGGCTCAGTCCACCAGGTGCGAATCCCTGCGGCTTGGCATCGTACTGGCCATAGATATTGCCCATCATCTCTGACATGACATTTTTATGGTACCAGGGTGGTCGGAAGGTATCCTCCATACTCATCCAGCGTTCGCGGAACAGTACAAAGTCAATATTGGCGGTGCCCGGTACACCGGAAGGTGCAGTAAGTACAGTGAAGATTGAAGGGTCAGGATGATCAAATAGAATGGCACCGATCGGACAATAATTTCGAAGGTCATACTTTACCGGTGCATAGTTGCCGTGCCAGGCTACAACATCCAGTGGACTGTGCGCGATGGCTGTACGATGGAATTGTCCGCACCATTTGATGACGACAGAGGAGGGTGTTTCACGATCTTCAAAAGCTGCCACCGGTGTCTTGAAGTCGCGGCTATTCGCCATTCCGTTGGCCCCAATTGGACCGCGGCCTGGCAGCTCGAACTTCTGGCCATAGTTTTCGCAGACAAATCCGCGTGCTGGACCCTCAAGCAGTTCAACTCGATAGAGTAGACCACGCGGTATTATCGCAATTTCGGCAGGTTCAAGTTCCATTACGCCCAGTTCTGTACATAGGCGCAGACGACCTTCCTGGGGGACGATGAGCAGCTCACTATCGGCAGAATAGAAATACTCATTTTCCATTGAATCTGTCACCAGATAGATATGGCTGGCCATACCGACTTGTGTGTTTACATCCCCTGCTGTGCTCATTGTGCGCATTCCAGTCAGCCAGGTTAGTGACTCGCTGGAATGTGGTACTGGATCCCAGCGATATTGGCCGAGACTGATGACATCCGGATCGATATAAGGAGCCGATTTCCAGTAAGGCATATCGATTTTTTCGTATCGCCCGGAATGCTTGACAGAGGGACGAATGCGGTAGCACCAGGTGCGCTCGTTCTGATGGCTGGGGGCTGTAAAAGCGGTTCCTGACAGTTGCTCGCCGTACAGGCCATAGTTGCATTTCTGTGGGCTGTTTCTGCCTTGCGGTAATGCACCTGGTAAAGCTTCACTCTCAAAGTCATTGCCGAAGCCTGGCATATAGCCTGATGTGGTGCCCTGCGTATTTTCTGTACTGGTAAGTTCAGGGAACTCTATTTTATTATTCATGACGATAGTCCACTTGGCGCAATGAAAAGCACGTTATGTTACTGACTGCTGATCTTGTTTTTCAATCTCGACTTGCAAACAGGACACCATATCTGACGACGTTACTAATACTATTTGATGACGTTACCAGTTGAATGCTGCGATCAAAGCGCATGAGCGCTGCGCTGATGGGTTATGATAATACTGGTTGCAAGTGCAACTGTCAACTAGTTGCATTTGCAACTTGTTAAGTTAATTTGAGGAGCAAGCATTGGTTGATTTTAATTTGCTGAAATTCAGCCCATTTCGTCTTAATCGCCTTGCGAATGAAATCAGTGTCGAGCTATCGAGTGTATACGCCGATCAATTCCAGATCAGCATTATCGAATGGCGTATCCTGGCAACGCTGGCCTCGCAGGGAAGCTGCAGCGCGCAGCGAATCGTAGACAGTACTCGAACCCATAAGTCTCGCATCAGCCGCGGCGTCACGCGTCTTGTGGAGCAGGGGTCAGTGGAGCGCCTGGAAGCAGGCGATGATCGCCGGGAAGTCCAGTTGCGGCTTACCCGTAAAGGTCACGCGCGTTATAAAAAAATGGTCCCCGTGGTGCTTCAAAAGGAGCGCGATATTCTATCGTGCCTGAGTGACAAAGAGCGGAGCAATTTTCTGGCAGCATTGGACAAGCTGGAGAAGTCACTTGAGCTGGCGCAGCGAGGTGAGCAGGAGTACGAGTAAATTATCAGGATCCCAGATAAGCCTGTGATAACACATCCGGATTGGCTGCAAGTGTTGCCGCCTCGCCCGAAAACATCAAGCGTCCACGGGACAGCACGTGACAGTAGTCGGCCAGTTCCAGCGCTAGTCGAGTGAACCGCTCGATGGAGCAGGATACCGATACCATTCGACCGCAAATCGCGAACAACATCGACAAGACGTTCAACAATGATTGGGGCAAGGCCCAGCGACATCTCATCAAGTGCCAGGAAGCGTGGTCGTGATATCAGCGCCTGAGCGATAGCCAGCATCTGCTGTTGACCACCGGACAGGGAGCCTACGCGATTGCCCGACAGTCTGTTGAGTTCCGGTAATAAAGACAAGGCTTTGTCTACCTCGCTGTCCAGTTCGGGGCGGGTGTGCATTGAGCCTGCTGCCCGTAGGTTGTCCAGTACACTTAAACCTGTTAATAAAGGGTGGCCCTCAGGTACTGCGGCAATGCCCGCCGCGCGAATTTCACGCGCATCCTCCCCCGTGAGTTGTCTGTCTCCCAGCGTCACATCTCCTTCGTATGCGAAAACGCCTGCAAGTGCAAGTGCAAGTGCAACTGCAAGTTCGCTCTTGCCAGCACCGTTCGGTCCAATCAGGCCAATGACTGGATCGGGCAGATTGAACAGCGTCGGAAGTAGTTTGAATAACACACCTGCAAACAGTGCTCCGAGCCAATGGTAGGCGCCACCGACAATGGCCAGGCAGAAAAGCAGAATCGATTCGCCAGCGATAAATGATCGGGCGTCAAGTCGACCTAGCGAACCCGCCAATAGTGCACCTGAGGTACCTGCCAGAAAGCCCGATAGCGCAAATGCCCAGAGTTTGTAGCGGGTGACATCTACCCCTGCAGCCATCGCGTTTGCCTCAGACTGACGAATCATCGCCCATGCACGCCCAGGTGCCTTACCAAGCCGCGCGCAACGGAGCTATAGGTTTGTAAAGCGTTAACATCGCTTCGATGACACCAATAGCAAGACCGCCCTGCCAGCGTCGCAGGAAGCGAGACCAGCCGTCCGCAAACGGCTGCTGCAATTGCAGGAATGACCATGAAAGTGATTACCGTTGGATCGAGTCTCACCAGATCTCCAAACAACATTCCGCTCAGTCCTGCTAACCAGTCTGCAGCTGCGCAAGTGCTGGCCCAGGAAACCCTGTTCGACATGATCGCCATGTCGCTTGCGTCGAATGCGAAGGTTGCAGTTCATCTTTCGCAACCGGAACAGGGTGTTCTGATGCGAGCAAAGACATTTGTACAGGCCAGCCTTGGAGATGAGTCGTTAAATCGCGAGCGTGTGGCGGCGGCATGGGTGCTGTCGTCGGCGCAAACCACGGACTAAATAAATCATTGTTCTGATAAAATTTGTCAGCACGATAATGGTGCAAAACCTCCTTCACACGCGTCGATATGGTGCGAAATAAATTGCAAAAGCTCTGAAATATTTACCGTTTAACGGCTAACTAACTGTAATTTAAAGTGTTACACAAACTGGCATCTCAATTGCGAGACTACGTGTAAGTTCCCCTTGCCTTTACGGCAGACTGTTCGTCAATCAGATCAAATAGAGCGCTAGGGTTCCGGCTGTTTACAGTGACTGGACCGAGAGCACTCGACCTCAGCAGATCGAGGTTACACGGCGGGATAAAAGCCCGGGAGGCCAGCTTGACGTTTAGTCAGGGGGAGTCCGTGTAATGTTATTGAAAACTGAGGATTGACCATGATACGTGCAACATCTATTTTGCTTCTTGCAGCACTTTCATCACCTGCGTATTCCGCCGACAAATTCAGCCTGTGCTGGTCGATCTACGTAGGTTGGATGCCCTGGGCCTATGGCGCGGAACAGGGCATTGTCGATAAATGGGCAGACAAGTACGACGTCGACATTGAAGTCGTACAGATAAACGACTATATCGAATCGATCAACCAGTACACCGCCGGACAATTCGATGCGTGCACCATGACTAACATGGATGCATTAACGATACCAGCCGCTGGAGGTGTCGATAGCACGGCGCTGATAGTGGGTGATTTTTCCAACGGTAACGATGGTGTAGTGCTCAAAGGCACGGAGGAACTGGCAGATATTAAAGGTCAGAACGTCAACCTCGTTGAGCTGAGTGTATCCCACTATCTGCTGGTACGTGCGTTGGACTCCGTTGGCATGAGTGAAGCTGATGTCACGGTTGTCAATACCTCCGACGCTGACATGGTGGGTATTTATGCTACTGATGACGTCAGTTCTGTAGTCACCTGGAACCCATTGCTCAGTGAAATTGCCTCCATGCCCGATAGCAATGTGGTGTTCGATTCGGCAAAAGTGCCAGGTGAAATCATAGATCTGCTGGTGATCAACACGCAAACTCTTGAGGAAAATCCGGGGCTGGGTAAAGCACTGGTAGGTGCATGGTTTGAAATCATGGGCATAATGAGCGGCGATGATGAAAAAGCAGAAGCCGCGAGAGCCTACATGGCCGAAGCTTCAGGAACTGACCTTGCCGGCTACGATGCGCAACTGGCCAGTACCTCAATGTTCTACACAGCAAATGAGGCTGTGGAGTTCACCGCCAATGATACACTTCCGGCCACCATGCAATATGTGGCTGAATTTTCGTTTGAACATGGTTTGCTGGGAGAGGGTGCTCCTGATGCAGGTTTTATCGGAATTGATATGCCTGCGGCAAGCTTCGGCGATGACAACAATACCATGCTGCGTTTTGATCCGAGCTACATGCAGATGGCAGTAGACGGCACGCTTTAAATTTAATATTTGGGTGAACATACCGATACGCCAGGACCCGATAAACTATGAAACGTCTGATCAATCTGACACCGCCGCCAGCGGCTTCGTGGTTGTTGGGTCTGGCACCCTTTGTGGCGCTTATTGTTCTGTACGCGGTAGCGTCAGAGGCGCGGCTTGAGATCAATGCTGCTGACAAGTTGTTACCTTCATTCGGCTCCATGAAGGATGCCATGGTTCGCATGGCATTCGAGCCCAGCAAGCGTAGCGGCCAGTTTCTGTTCTGGGTCGATACATTCAGCAGCTTGAAACGCCTGGGTACGGGCATAGCCATAGCCGCCGTGATTGGTTTGCTTGTCGGTATTCTCACGGGTGCACTACCTTTGCTACATGCAGCATTTTCACCGCTTCTAACGGCGATGTCATTGATACCATCCCTGGCACTGTTACCGATCCTGTTTATCGTGCTAGGTCTGGGTGAGCTGTCGAAAGTGGTTCTCATAGCAATTGGCGTAACGCCTTTCATCGCCAGAGATATACAAAGAAGAGCTCGAGAAATTCCTGAAGAGCAGATCATTAAAGCGCAGACTCTGGGTGCCAGCACTGCCCAGATAATCATCCGGGTGCTGCTGCCACAGCTGATGCCCCGTTTAATCAACGCTGTTCGCTTATCGCTGGGTGCTGGCTGGCTATTCCTGATCGCCGCTGAAGCAATTGCCTCAACTGATGGCCTGGGATACAGAATATTTCTGGTGCGGCGCTACCTCTCCATGGAGGTCATCATTCCCTATGTGGTGTGGATAACGCTTTTGACATTCATCCTGGATTACCTACTTAGAAAAATCAGTAAGCGCCTGTATCCGTGGGAGCTTGCAGAATGATCAGTGCTAAAAATCTCTGGAAAAACTACGGTGATCAAACGGTACTTGAGCGGATCAACGTTAACGTCAGTGAGGGCGAATTCGTCACCTTGGTCGGAGCCTCTGGTTGTGGAAAAACTACGTTTTTAAAATTGTTGTTAGGGGTTGAATCTATAAGCAAAGGGATATTAACGTTGGCGGGTAAACCCATTCCCACTGAGCCTGGCGCAGATAGAGGCATTGTATTTCAGCAGTATTCAGTGTTCCCTCACATGAGCGTTCTGGAAAACGTGATGGCCGCTATAGGATTTAGCAAACGTGGAATGACCGGTTATCTGTTTGGCGAGCACAAATCAGCGGCGATGGATTTGTCTCAGGCAATGCTCACCAAGGTAGGTCTGCAAGCCGCTATGGACAAGTATCCGCACGAGTTGTCTGGCGGTATGCGCCAGCGCCTTGCCATTGCTCAGGCGTTAATGGCCAAGCCAGGAATACTGCTTCTGGACGAACCCTTCGGTGCGCTGGATCCGGGTATTCGGGCCGATATGCACGCGCTGGTTCTCGATCTTTGGCGCGAACATAAGCTGACCGTTTTTATGATTACTCATGATTTGAAGGAAGGCTTCCACCTCGGTACGCGTTTGTGGGTTTTTGACAAGCCGCGTATCGATCCGCACGAGCCTGACGCCTACGGCGCTACTATTACTTACGACCTGCCGACATCTACTCGGAGCAATGCCGACATGCAAGGTATAATAAAATGAGCAGAAAAGTTATTGATCCTCACTATCAAACCTCGCTGAGTGCTGGCTCGCACTGGTCATTCAAACTACGCCGAGGTCTTGCACTAAAAATTACCGATGAGCTGGGAGGCGCTAATGTTGGCATGGTGTTGTACAACGCAGACAATCTACTTGAACGCTACAACGCCCCTGATACACTGAAATGTCAACACACGTTTCACCTTACTCAGGGACATTGTCTTTACTCTGATATGGGCCATATATTGGCGTCCATTGTTCACGATACCGTAGGCGCTCATGAAACCAGTTGTGGAAACAGCACGCGTGATAGTGTCAGAAACGCCTTTGGTGAACGTGATTACCAGCGGGATCGAAACAGCTGGCATCAAAACGGGCATGATGCATTTCTGGTAGAGCTGGCAAAGTACGGGCTTGAGCGACGGGACTTGCCTGCCAATATCAACTGGTTCAGTCAATGTGTGATCAAAAAGGAGGGTGATATTGCCTTAACTGAATTGGCTTCGCCCCCTGGTAGCCAGATAACGTTACGCATGGATATGGATTGCATAGTTTTGCTCCACACCTGCCCACATCCGCTCACAGTCCACACTCAGTACCCCGAAACACACGTGCGTATTGATCTGGTAGATGCATCTCCAGTCACCAGCGATGATGCTTGCGTTAACCACTGCCCGGAAAACCGCCGTGGTTTTGATAACAATTATCTTTACCATCTCGGGGGTGTGTGACACATGATAAAAGAAAGCTTTAGAGAAACAGCACGTGCCGTTGGTTCAACCAAGGTGAATGCCGGTGATTATTACCTGGCCACACTGAATGATGGTGATACGATGAGAATTGTGGATCTGGAAGGCAACCAGGCGGCCGATACACTGTTCTACGCAGCACAGGATCCTACCGTGCACTACAGCGCCAGTAACACTATTCGTGAACAAGGTAATCTGTATCTTACCGCTGGTTCTGAGCTTCGCAGCAACGAAAATACCGTCATGCTGAGTATAGTGGCTGACACTTGTGGTCGGCACGATACCTTGGGCGGTGCGTGCTCTACTGAGAGTAATACCGTGCGCTACGATCTGGAAAAGCGCTGCATGCACGCCTGCAGGGATAGCTGGATGCTAGCTATTTGCGAGCACCCGGAGTTTGGAATCCGCAAGCGGGATATCACACATAACATTAATTTCTTCATGAACGTACCTGTGACGCCTGAAGGGGCGTTGACGTTTGAGGATGGTATTTCGGCTCCGGGCAAGTACGTGGAATTCACCGCTCGTATGGACGTTATCGTTCTGATCTCTAACTGCCCGCAATTGAATAACCCTTGTAATGGATACAATCCCACGCCTATTCAATTGCTGACGTGGACACAGTAGCTGGCACGTGAGCATGTTCAAAAAAGTATTGATTGCTAATCGTGGTGCAATAGCCACTCGGATTATCCGAACACTGGATGCCATGGGCATCGAATCGGTTGCTGTGTATGCGCAGAGTGATCGCGATAGTCTCCATGTACAGCAAGCGAGTGAAAGCTTCTGTCTGGGTGAGGGTGCTGCCACAGATACCTACCTGGACATTGACAAATTGTTGAGCATTGCACGGCAGTCAGGCTGTGAGGCTATTCACCCCGGGTACGGATTTCTCAGTGAAAACACAGAATTTGTCGCACGATGTGAGCAAGCGTCACTTGCGTTTATCGGTCCCACTGCCAGGCAGATAGAGCAATTTGGTCAGAAACATATTGCGCGAGAACTGGCGGAGGCTGCGGGAGTACCACTGCCCCCAGGTACAGATTTATTGAAGGATGTGGACGAAGCGCGCGAGCGGGCGCTGGAAATCGGGTACCCGATCATGCTCAAGAGCACAGCAGGTGGCGGTGGCATCGGGATGCAGTTATGCGGCGATGAAGCGCAGCTTGTTGACGCCTTTGCGACAGTGAAAAGGCTGGGCGCAAGTCATTTTTCCAATGACGGTATTTTTCTTGAAAAGGCGGTAACGCAAGCCCGCCATATCGAGGTTCAGATATTCGGCGATGGTGGTGGTACAGCCGTATCGCTGGGTGAGCGAGACTGCTCGGCGCAACGTCGCAACCAGAAAGTTGTTGAAGAGTGTCCTGCTCCGAATCTATCTGTGTCGCTGCGCGAGAACCTTCACCAAACGGCAGAAGCGTTACTGGCAAGCGTTAACTATCGAAACGCTGGCACCGTTGAATTCATTCTCGATACACAAACAGAGGAGTTCTATTTTCTTGAGGTAAACACGCGCTTGCAAGTTGAGCACGGCGTCACTGAGATGGTCTATGGAGTGGATCTGGTCGAATGGATGGTGATGCAAGCCAACAGCCCGCTGACAAATCTGGTATCTCTCAAGAACGCTTTGTCACCTCGTGGGCATGCCATTCAATCCAGGGTATATGCAGAAGATCCATATCGCAACTTTCAACCATGTGCAGGTCCTCTGACGCACGTGGCGTTTCCAACCGGTGAGGGAGTGCGCATCGACCACTGGATAGAATCCGGGATAACGATACCTACCGAATTCGACCCTATGCTCGCCAAGGTACTAGTGCAGGCTGAAACACGCGTTGAGGTTCTTGAAAAACTGCAAAGTACCCTGGATGAGGTTGAGCTGTACGGCAGCGAGACCAACCTGTCTTACCTCCGGGCGTTAAGTGTTGATACGGCTCTGCTGGAAGGTACGCTAACCACACGCTACCTAAACGACTTTACATTCAACACGTCCCGCGTAGATGTCCTGCGTGGCGGCACTATGACCACTATTCAGGATGTACCGGGTAGGGTGGGGTACTGGCCAGTGGGTATCCCTCCTTCCGGGCCCTTTGATTCATTGTCTTTTAGATTGGCCAATCAGCTTTTGGATAATGATGAGACGGCCGCCGGGATTGAAATAACGTTGCAGGGGCCAGCATTGCAGTTCAGCAGAGCGTGTCAAATTGTTGTGGGTGGAGGCGACGTTGAGCTAAACCTTGATGGCAAATCCGTAGACATGTGGACGGTAGTCTCTGTTAGCGCAGGGCAAACTCTGGATATTGGTACGCTTGCTCATCATGGAGCGCGTGCTTATCTGTGTGTTGCGGGAGGCGTACAATGTCCTGTTTATCTCGGGTCGCGCTCAACGTTCACGTTGGGCAAATTCGGCGGACATGGTGGCGCTGCTCTTAAAGCTGGAGACGTACTGCACTTATCTGAGGATGAACCACGCAGCGTGGATGCCAGCAAGCTTTTATCGCTGACTCCCGACCAACGTCCGTTATTAACTAATAATTGGGATCTGCGTGTCATCTATGGGCCTCACGGCGCCCCGGACTTCTTCACGAACGAAGATGTCGCTATGCTGTTCGAGACTTCCTGGCAAGTGCATTACAACTCCAGTCGAACCGGCGTACGTCTGATTGGGCCAGCCCCGGTCTGGGCTCGCAGTGATGGTGGTGAAGCGGGTTTGCATCCCTCAAACATTCACGACAATGCCTATGCGTTTGGCAGTATTGATTTCACAGGCGACATGCCGGTTATTCTGGGACCGGATGGCCCCTCATTGGGTGGTTTCGTTTGTCCGGCGACGGTAATTAATGCTGATCTGTGGAAGCTGGGGCAATTACGTGCTGGCGATACCCTGACTTTTCGCGCTATCAGTGTTGAGGAGGCGGTCGATGCTGATCTTATGCAAGACGCCGCTATCAAAGTGCTATCCAGAATGCCTGAGCAACAGTATCGTGAACCGATCCTGACCAGCCCGATTGTTTCGCATCGCCAGGCAAGCGAACATGCACCATCAGCTGCTTATCGCATCGCCGGAGACCGATTTTTGCTGGTGGAGTATGGTGAAGCAAAACTTGATCTGGTATTGCGCTTTCGAGTGCATGCGCTGATGCAATGGTTAGAGGAAAATGAGCTGCCCGGTATTATTGAACTTACACCGGGTATTCGTTCCCTGCAGCTACACTACGATAGTCACAAGCTGACGCTTAAAGTACTACTTGCACATCTTGAACGAGCAGAAGTTGCCCTTGATGATGCTGTTGGATCCGCCTCTGTTCCTTCAAGAATTGTCTATTTACCGTTATCGTGGGACGATGAGGCGTGTCGCACCGCCGTTGAAAAATATGATCAGTCAGTTCGCAAGGATGCGCCCTGGTTTCCCAGTAACCTGGAATTCATCAGGCGAATAAACGGTCTTGATTCGCTGGATGCTGTAAAGCGAATCGTATTTGATGCCTCGTATCTGGTCATGGGGCTGGGAGATGTCTACCTTGGCGCACCTGTTGCGACGCCTGTAAACCCTGCGCATCGTCTGGTTACCACAAAATACAATCCTGCACGTACCTGGACTGCCGAAAACTCAGTAGGTATTGGCGGATCCTACTTATGCGTGTATGGCATGGAAGGGCCGGGTGGCTACCAGTTCGTCGGCCGCACCCTGCAGATGTGGAATCGCTATAAACAGACGCCTGAATTTGATAAGCCGTGGCTGCTTCGCTTCTTTGATCAAATTCGTTTCTATGAGGTGAGCCACGATGAGTTGATGCAGATTCGACAGGACTTTCCGCATGGCCGATATGCCTTGCGCATTGGAGAGACGGAGTTTTCTCTAGATGAATTTCAGTCACTGGTAACTGAGAATCAGTCGAATATCCAGTCCTTTCAGGAGGCAAGAGAATCCGCGTTTGTTGACGAGCTTGCTAACTGGCGTGCTACTGGACAGTTTAATATTTCCACTGTTGAGCCAGAACCCGTAGTCGTTGAAACGAATTGGCCTGAGGGCTGTATCGTGCTGGAAAGTCCGGTATCAGGTAGCTTATGGAAATGCAATGTAGTCGAGAATGAGGTAGTGGGTGCAGAGCAGACATTGATGATACTGGAATCCATGAAAATGGAAATTAACGTGTCCTCACCAGCTGAATTGCGCGTTCGGCAAATCTTGCTTCAAGCAGGCGGGCGCGTCAACGCCGGTCAGCCTTTAATTGTTCTGGAGACACCATGAGTTCTGTGATTTCATCAACCGACATGACCCTGGCGGGTGTTCGAGCGCAGTATCGGGCAGGTAAAACACCTTATGAATTGATGGCCGAGCTTCGTGATAAAGCGTCACAGTTTGAGCATCATAATGTCTGGATTCATTTGCTCAGTGATAAGGAGGTGCAGCCGTTTATCGATTCACTAAAGCACCTTGACCCTGAAACTTCTCCTTTGTGGGGTATTCCATTTGTTTTAAAAGACAATATTGATCTTGTTGATATTCCTACCACCGCTGGTTGTGAAGCTTTTGCGTATACGCCGGGCACATCGGCGTTTGTCGTTAAACAATTGCTGGAAGCAGGTGCATTGCCAGTGGGTAAGGCCAATCTTGATCAATTTGCAACCGGCTTGAATGGGACACGTTCTCCAGCGGGTGCTTGTGGCAATGCCTTCGACCCCACATTAATCAGTGGTGGTTCAAGCTCGGGCTCGGCGGTATCAGTCGCGTTAGGTCTAGCCACATTCAGCCTGGGTACGGATACCGCAGGTTCAGGCCGAATACCTGCGTGTTTTAACAATCTGGTGGGTGTGAAGCCTAGCTGCGGCTTGCTATCGGCCAGCGGTGTCGTACCTGCTTGTCGTAGTCTGGATTGCGTCAGCGTATTTGCGCTACACACTGACGACGCCAATGTAATACTGGATTTTGCTGAAGGCTTTGATGCAAGCGACGGTTATAGTCGCAAAAGCCCTTACTCAAACAGTGCTCGCCACTACGGCCAGCACAGCGGTGTGTTGACACTCGGCGTCCTTGCCGCAAGTCAGTTGAAGTTCTTCGGCGATGAAGCCTATCGCGCGGCTTATGAGGAAACAGTAGCCAGACTCATTGCTGACGGGATCGAGTTAATTGAGATCGACTACACCCCATTCGATGAAGTGGCCAAGCTACTCTACGAGGGACCTTGGGTGGCTGAGCGTTACCTAGCGACTTTGCCACTTATTAAAGAGCAGCCTGATGAGATATTTCCAGTTGTTCGAGAGATTATCGCGCAGGGCGGTGCTCCATCGGCGGCCAATCTGTTTAAGGCGCAATATCGACTCAAGGAACTGACTTTGCAGTGTGCGGCGCAACTGGAAGGTCTGGATGCCTTGATGACTCCCACAGCGGGTCGACTGTTCACTGTCGCTGAAATGCTTGCTGAGCCCATTCGTCATAATAGCGAGCTGGGTTATTACATGAATTTCATGAACCTTTTGGATATGGCGGCGGT
>Ga0209187_1003583_pt1 | contig 12768 bp, 21 predicted proteins | sample BantaG_FD_187430 | JGI IMG/M metagenome (GOLD analysis project Ga0209187, IMG submission 187430) | Marine algal microbial communities from Bantry Bay, Ireland - BantryBay_4 metaG (SPAdes) (version 2) | ecosystem: Host-associated > Algae > Red algae > Unclassified | place: Bantry Bay, Ireland... | reverse complement strand
GCAAGGTGGACCATAGCTCGGCACAATGAGCTAAACAGAAGCGTAAACGGTTGAGCAAATGCGGAGATATGCCGCGTTGGCCGCACGGCCGAGAGGTACACAGTGAAGCGACCTCGATTGCGGTGTTGCTGTACCCGTCGCGCCCGGTTCAGGATTCGCGCAACGACTGAAAGTGATTTATTCGCCACCGTCCCATGTTGGCCCTTGAGCGCATATGCCTGTCGCCACGTTGCGATCTGGAGAGACAAAGAGGCGCATTCCCGATAGATGGCTGAACAGAGCTGACGTCAGGGTCTTCTGCCAATGAGGGGTCGCATTTGGATGTGAAAGCCAACAATGTGCAGCGATTCCTCTAAAAACCCAGAAGAGCCGGAACACTGGACCTTAACTAGGCGTGGGGCACACACGTTGCTCGCTTAAGCGTGCTATCTTCAATACTGTTTCGAATCGTTCGACCAGTGAGAGAGCATAGAAGAATGGGGTCGGCTTCGGACAGACCCCATTTCGGGTCGGGAATGTGGTCGGTCCGGCACGGGCCCCATTTCTGAAAGCAACACATGCGTTGTACTGACGTCATTTGATTTGGGCGAAATTAAGCCTAAATTGTGTCGGAGACGTTGATGCGGAAGCGTTCCGGCCCCATTTCCTTAATATTGAGACATGTTTGCGCCACGTAGCGCCACGTTTCGAAAATATGACTTGGGGCCGACGTTACAGGGTTTGCCCTCCGATTGCGAGGTACAAGAATTTTGCATGCAAGAAACACGTTTGTGGACGCCCCGTGCGCATGAAGAGGAGGACAGGTCTCGTTTTTTACGCACTCATAGACACCCCCACTGCGATACGAAAGGTTTAGAAAAGGGATTTGGGCGACGTCTTAATAGCCCAGGGGCATCGCTCTACAAAAGTTCTTGTACAGCGCACACGCTCTGGAATGGTCAGAATCGACGATTGCAGAATTCCTGCACGCCTCTGTGCAAGCCATCTACGAGGGAATACAGATCTTCCAGGCACGTGGTTTAAGCCGCACTGTGCTGGATGATGGGAACGAGTGGCTTCATTATCTGGGGCGGGCGAACGCAAGCGCGGGGTCAACGAGGGGACGGGGTAGAGGGGTGCGGGCACAGAGCTGTCACGGCTTCGGGGAGTTATGTTACGGGAATCGGCCTTGTTGACCTATTCCAGCCACATCACCTCCAGGTCGTGGACCGCCGACGGGGTCTCCCAGGATCTGGGTGTCGCCAGTGTTGTCCAAAAGTTTACCATTCCGTCGACGTTCTCAGCACGCACTGGCTCCACGACATACAATGCATACATACATATGGAGAGAGGAGACCATGAGGAGTGCGATGGTGATTTTCTTTTTCTCATAGCGTGTGTTGATATCATAGTGATTCACAGCCGTTCTCCAACTAATCCCGCAGAACTGTAACAGTGTTCAGATCTTACAGTTGGAAGTCTGTGGAAATATAGCCGTCGGCTTGATTTTGTGACAACGTTGCCCGCTTTTTGAAGATGCGGTCCGTGCAAGCCTCTGACTCCCAGCTCGCATCTTGCGGCGGTCCAAATATGAGGACACGGTGTGGCGGCACGAGATTTTGGCATCTGTCACATGTGTACATCACATGTGCGGTTCCTATCTGACATTCGTCAGAGGTGGCAGGTGATTTTCATTTGAATATAATAAATTTACATCACGAGGCTGATGATTTTAATCACATGGCCGTGCTAGGGGATTTACAGTCGGGCATAAATGAGGGGGGCTACCAGGAGATAGAGACAGCTGGTTGGCCTGCCGACTGACAGATTCAAGCGTTTCACAGGCTGCTTGGCCAGTCCACGACTGTCGTTCGTGTCAACAATGCGAAGGATATACCCTGCTGCACTCACACGGTACGCTCCCACAGATGGCAAACCCGGCAACGAGCATGGCAGTCTGATGCGTCAATGCGCAGGGAAGAGTGAAGAAAGAGTCTGAGCCAAGCGACAGAGCGTAGAAGAGCACCACATGCATATGAAGACAGGCATCTGCAGAGACAGCCAAGGTTACCATGGCGTCTGTACACAATTGCCACATAGAATCGTACATAGTACATCTGAGCGAGGTTATCAGGTGTGGTCGATTCACGTTGGCCCCCTATGCGTTTTTCATGGCCCGCGAACCGACTGGAGCGCACGAAGACGCTTGGTCAAAGCCACGGCGTTGTCACAAGCAACCGCTCAGGCCAGACCCCAGTCTCACTATCCCGCATGACATGTCGCTTCATCTCCACGATGGTTTCTCACCATCAGTTGCTGCTCAGCGGCGACGGTGTCGGCACTGTCTTCTTTCGACAGGGACACATCCTGCAACCCTGCCGAAGTCACTCTCGTAGCTTTGCACAGGATAATTAGGAAGTTGGCTTATCACGTCGAATGTTGACTTGATTGGACTTCTGTCATATTTGTGCGTATTTCTGCTTTGTCGTGAAGGCGCCCATTGAATATAATCATGGCCAATGATTATAATCAATAAAAATCGCCGCATACGATTTAAAGTCAAGAGGTTGATTATATTCATTTTACCCGAGTCCAGGAATGATTGTTAACACACCCCGGACCTTCGTGCACTTCCAGCATCTCGGATCTTTGGGGCTCATAAAAACCAAGCTGCTAATAATGACAGAACAACTTTATTGCTATATTGCGGTGACCTTCCGATTTCGAGAACTAAGTGTCTGCGGCCGGGGACGCGAGCATAAGAAAATGTGACAGATTCTGAATACGACATGAAGATGTGCGCCACTGGGAGAAGGAGCGCGCATGCAGAAGCACCATCCAGTGAAAATTCTGTCCGCATATCTTCGTTCACACACACTGGGATCTCTTGTGATTCCGTGCTGCATCCACTGTCATCTCCACAATCCATTCACGTCGACTACACCTGTCGTCCGTTTTCCCGTGCCGAGCCCACCTCCTCTCCCTATCTTATCTTCTCCGACACCCCCCTTTAACTGTCAATCGCTTTTTCACCATGTCTTCCAACTTTGTTTTTCAACCAATTTTGACGGCGGCTCGAGAGGCGGCCGGCCTCGGTGCTGGCCGATCCTCATCATCGTCAGAAGAGAATGACAGCGGGTCTAGATCTCACGGTTGGGCGCCTGGGGCGCATCCCGAGACGGCGAATGCGGAGCACCAACGGCTTCCTCCTGCCGAAAATGACGTGGCGGACGTCGGTGCCTCCTCGGCAATGCTTGCCCTTTTTGCGGGTATCGCCAACTCCTCGCCGACGATGACCACAACTTCGGCTCATGCGAGGCCAATGTCCGTGAATGCACCGCGAGCCAGAACGTGCCAGCTCCATGCCGGTCCCAGATTTGCACCTGCTCCGCTGCCGAAGCGAAGCGATGCACACTCAATGCACAGTGAGTTAGGGATGGATTGGCCTCTTTCGTCTTGTGGTGCACCTCTTCATTGAGCATGCACGGCCCAACAAGATTCTGACTCGAAGTCTTGTCTCCTTGTGGGTCGTGGCGCCAAAAAAGTTTCCTTGGTTGCCACTTGTGTCTGCAAAAGAGCCAGCGTCCTCATACTCTGTCGCTGTGGAAGGCTCTTTATCTGTCTCGTACCCCGACAGGAAAGTTGTCGGTAGGCCAAAAGAAGGGTGTCCGCTGGTTTGCGGAGTCAATGGTGTGCGCCAAAACTACCAACGCAGACCTGACCCAAGTAGCAGCGGCCACCTAGCGATCGGTAACGGCGGCCGCTGACGAAGCGCAGGCTGAGGTCGCTCGCCGTCGACATGCTCTGCAATCGGACGTTCCGGAGCAACAAGATGTGGCTCGCAGAGCTGTTATGGATCGGGCAGCCGCGGCGCTGTCGGGTACCAACTCTCGCGCGGCACAGGTGCGCAATCCGAGCACAGAGGTCTACCATTGGTCATTGGCGACTGGCCTGTCAACGGGGATGCCCCGTGACGTAGCGCGTTTGTACGCCGGGCGAGCGGTCAACTCACTTGAGCCGCCCACATCGCCCAAACTTTGCTGACTTGGGCCACCTGCCCCATACTGCCGGCATGCCCGTTGGATGTAGATAAAACTGTAGAGATACATGGACAGTCACAGTCTAGGTCCAGAGATACACCTCCCAATCCAAATATTCGGTTTCAACTCATTTGAGCCGCCCATACCGCCCAAACGTTGCTGACTTGGGCTGCCTGCCGGATACCGCCAGCATGTCAGTTTGATGTAAATAATAACTGTAGAGTGACATGGACATTCACCGTCTAGGTCCAGAGACACACCTCCCACTCCAAATATTCGGTTTCAACTGACTTGAGCCGCCCACATGGCCCAAACTTTGCTGACTTGGGCTACCTGCCCGAAACCGCAAGCATGCCTGTTGGATATTGAGAATAACTGTAGAGTGACATGGATATTCACCGTCTAGGTCCGGAGATACACCTCCCAATCCAAATATTCGGTCTCAACTCACTTGAGCCGCCCACACCGACCCTAAACTTAATCATTTTGCTTCGGTATGTGCGACAGCCTGGTATGTGCGGCAGCCTGGTATGTGCGGCAGCCTGATATGTGCGACAAAATGTCTCGTGACAAACTTGGTCACGAGAGACACGTCACCTCGAATGCCACGTTATCCCGTGCAAGGGCATTTGCAGCGGTTCGCGCAAGTTTCCAGAGTTGAGTGTCGCTTCGGCAGTGTGGGTGGGGCCAGCTCGTCCATCCAATTGTTATTTTCTTGTTTTTTCTGTCTGGTGTGCGTTGTGCCGCGCCATGTGCTGTTATTGGAGGGCTGTCCAATCTCTAAGCCGGTATGTGACTTGCCATTTTAATTTTGCTGTCTACCAGTGGTGTTCGTGGTCCTTCCCTTGATGGCCTTCTGTTCGATTGCAACATCCTCAGGCAGGCACTGTACGCTGGGGAAAGCCCCCCCCCGCCCCCGTCGTCGGCAAATGCCGCCACCACTGCCGTGCCTGCCGTCCCAGGTGGCGCCGAATCGGTTGCTGCCGGGTCACGCGAGGCTGGCTTTCGAAAGCTGGGAGCGGCTGCTCTAGTTGACGACTTGGCCTCGTTTTCTTTCGGCCCTGAGGAGAACCTCGAGTGTGCTGCTTTCTTGAAGAAGGCCCGTCGCGGTATGGCGGCCGGTTTCGTGCGTGGTCACACCGTGTGTGGGTCCACCGTGAGTGCGATGGAGGTGGTTGTGTTGATTTGGTCCAGGTGAGGTGACCAAGGCCAGCCACATCCAGATGTGCCGTCCCTCCCGCTTGGACTGCGTGATTTGATGTTGTCGTGGGTCACGTCCCACCGTTGCTAGTGTCTTGCTGTCATGCCTATCATTCATACTGTGCCTCTAGTGACAATAAGTTTTTCCTTTTATTCACGTACGTCAGGCAGAAATGCAAACAGAAGTTCCCACGGTCCACCCGGCCCACACAACCCCGGAACGTTTCGCACAGGCTCTAATAAGCTGTGGTTAAAATATGACGATGAACATGTCACCGTCAGCTTGGTGAGAGCCACCACTTGTAGGAGCGCTTCAGGTGCACCGGGTTACCAGTGATTAGCAGACTGAAATTAGTGTAAATACGCACTGAACACCGCCTCGATAGGTTGGAACTCGGGGCCGTACGAAGGGAGCCGCAGAGGAAAGATGCCATTGGCGCCGATGAAAGCGTCTGCCTCGGCCGAGTGGATAGGCGCATTGTCGGAAAGTAGTATACACCGGTCGCGTTGCAACACCCAAGGTGGACCTGGCACAAACCGGTTCATCGTGCGCAGGCGGCACGATACTCATTCTTCAGTCAGTAGAGATCTGGGTAGGCCCGAATTGTCCTCATTGCAGGAAACCCCACCCCCCTTCTTTAAAGGACCCCCCAGTACGCCCATCGACAGCGCCCAGCCAAGCGCGCGGCGCTGAAGATGCAACGTCGTTCCCTCCAGCATGACCTGCAAAAGCTCAACATGCATCTTGTCGACTCGCTAATGGCGGCACGTGACTGGAGCGAAAATGGCTTTCCGACAGGCACACGTCACCTTCCTGGAAAGCAGGATTTCGCGGCACAGCGCCCCAGCGGGTCCTACTATGTGTTGACGGCGGTGCTGACTGTGCTACCATGTCGCCGAAGCACGCGGTGCATCCATCGCAGCGACTCGTCGGTACCACACCATATTGGAGCGCTGTGTTGGTTGCGTTCTGGCAAGATTGTGCCTCGAGGGATCCCGCTGGGCGCTTTACGAGAGATGGAACACACCACAGCAGGAAGCCGCCTGCTCAGCTCTGGAAGTAAGGTAAGAAGTCAAGTCGAGTAGCTTCGTTTGACAACAAGCCGACGGTTTGAGATACCCTCGTCCAGTCATGCTGCGATAACGCTGTCGTCTGCGTCATAAGCGTACATACGCTCGTCGCTTACGCTAACTGGCAGAACACATGTCCATTTGCTTTGCTGAAAGTTCAGCGCTAGTTGTACAAATTGACTACCCAAAAGCCTACATGTGAAAAGGAAAGCTGATGCAGAAGTGCCACGCTTGAAGTCACCTAGTACTGAGGCACAAGTGGAGCCAACGGACTACGGTCATTATCCCATCATGTCCGGGAGTTGAGAGAATGGTAGCCTGCGCTTCTCAGGTGTTGTTAACAAACCGAGAAGTATTTAGGTGGTGTGCAAGACCTCACCTGGGGTTGTCAAGGGACCATGATTTGATTGTGCGTATCGGAATTTGGATCCTTCTCTCAATATCGACGGCGCGTATGGGACTGAGGCCCGCTTCGGAGTCTATGAAATATCGTGTGTGAACGTGACTTTTTCCGGGAATATCTGGCCGATGCGGTTCGGGGGAGCAACGCTTCTGCGGCTGAAACTAAGCGTACTTACCAGCGTATATTTATGACAAAGGAAGTCCTGCGCCCAGCAGCGTGGTCTTACCGCGTCCATACTCAGACGACGGGAGGCATGCTGCGATGTGCGTTTTGATCAATTGCCACCTGTGGAAACTCAATTGCCACCATATGAAAATATCGTGTTGAGCATTAGAGCATACCCAGCAACGTCGGTTGCGAACGATCTGCGAACCGTTCAACAGCGCATCGTGTGCGCCTATGAGTGGCCAAATGTGTTTCGGCAGCGATATGCGCAGGCTCTGCGAACCCGCTCCGCTTGAATCGAGAGTACTTGCATTTTTCTGTCGGCAGATCTCAGTGTATGGGAAACGGAGAAGGTCACGTTGCTGGGTTGTCGACCCCCGAACTGAAGCCTACGAGCGGCTTTTCCGCGAGATGTCCGCATTCCGACAGTCCCGTGCTACATTTCAAGCAAACAGGCCATCGATCGATCTCGCGATCACGCTTATCTGGACCCCAATCGTCGGCAAATAAGACGGTCGAGTGACACGCGCAGCGCGATAGGCTTCAAATGGCTGCAAATGTTTGCGATAGAGTGGACACGACGAGGTCAGACCCACAAATGTCGAAGACACCTTGGCAGTATCTCGTTTCATCTCGCGGCGCTGTCGCATCTCGCGACCGACAGCAGTGATTGGTAGGTCTCTCATTGGTCTGTTCAGCCGGCAGAAGTACAGCGTGCGTGCAATTTGGTGGCGCTTTCGCCTCAATCGACATCAAAGCATTCTGTTCTGAAGCGCTTGTGAGGGGGCCGCGTGGTGTCCGCCAGCCACAAAGACGCAGGGCGGGCTCCTACGCGGCCGCCTGCGGTAGGCAGGTGGCCGGGCTTGCGAGTCTGCCGAGACCCGGCAGGGGCCACGGACGATAGCGCCCGTCGCGGAGCGGCAGAACTGTGCGGCCACATCCGATTCTCGCTTCAGCGATCCTCATGCTCATTGGTGAGACGCGCTGCTCATATTTATCCCGACGGACACACCCTGCTGCTGTCACGTGTAAGACTGCGCAAGGCCAAAGCAGCGTAGTCACGCCTTGCGTCCCTCTTGACAATGACGGCGATGTCTATATGGGGCACCTCTGCGGCCGCTACGGCAGCCGCTGAGGCGACGGCGGCTGCGGCCGCAGGAGGGGCTCCAGGTGCAGCCGCAGCGCCTGCATGTGCGGCTTCTGCATGCGCCGGTGCGGCCGCGTGTCCTCATTCTGGCGGAGCGCCCGCTACGCCCGGCGTCGCGGCTGTGAACGGCGGCGAAGCGGCCGCGTCGGCGTCGACCAAGGGCCGTACGGTCGAGTCCCCGGCGTCCGGCGCGGCCGCGATTGCGGCCGCATCGCTTCCGGCTGCACGTTTTCCCAGTGGCGGCTTTCATGCGTCGCCGTGTGCCGGCGCATCACCAGCTGCGGTCGCCAGCGCGGCCGTTGCCCGCCGCGCTGCGGCTTCGGCCGATGTTGAATCTGTCACGCGGAGGAAGGCGTGCGGCTTGAACTCGCTGCTGACCAAGCATGCCCCTTCACGTCGGGCGGGGACTCTGTCGCGGGTCCAAGTTGCTTCGTGACGCCGCGGCCGCAGAATGCGGCCACTGGCGCCTTGGAAGACGACGAGTGGGACGCTTGCTGTGGCACTTGTGGCAGCGATGTCGCAGATGGTGACTTGCCTTAAGTTGTGACTCGGTTTGTTTGCGAGACGGAGTCCTCTCTGCGCGTTGAGTGTTCGGCTGGTGCACCACAATAATACACGTTTTTTTTTTCCATTCGCCAGGTTCCTTTTTTCGTACTCCTTGACTCTGTCCGACTCTCCGACTCTGTCCGAGAAGGCAGCACGGCACGATTCCTCCACTTATGCACCAGCTACATTGCGGCATGATTTTATACGAGGCTCGCGGACATCCACCCACGGCAGACAGAGCTGTGGCCTCGCCTGTCATTCCAGAGAAGTAAAAGCCGCCCATGAGTCTGAAATATGCCAAGTCGACGTGGCGGCCGCGGCCGACGCGCAAATATGTGAGGAAAAAAAGGCCATGACGGCAAAAAAAAACAACCGTGGAGGACTACACATACGGCTCCGGAAGGGACCCGCGGTCAGCGGGAATATTGGCTGCCAGGTCTTTGCGGAGAGATCTCCGGTTGGACTTATATCTGGCCCACCAGGACACAGCGTTTTGTCCCCGATTCCTGAAAACTGAGAACTGCCAGATTCGAACACGCCCACGAACGGTTCGCAGAACTGTCGCACATTGATCATGCGATCAAATTATGCCCACTTTTTGCTGATCTTGGAGACAGAGCCCGCAGTGGAGTTCAGAAGTGCTCGCACACCATTTGCACCGATATTCAGTAAGAATCATCCTCACACCAGCACCTGCAGATTTGGCAATTGTCCGGTGAAGCTGCTGCCACATGCTCATGAAGGATCATTCCGATTCGCTGGATCTGATCGTTCTGCGTATCGTCCTGAGAACTGTCCCCAAGCGGGGGTAAGATTATCCTGGGGATCGTCCTCAGCACTGTCCTTGCGTCACAGTTCGGTCATCCTGGAGTTCATCGTCATAGATTGAGTGAACGAGTGCGCAAGATCGATCTAGAATCATGCCTTAAGGACTCGATCGTAGATGATAGCCCGCACTTCTTCGAGTGACGTCGTGAGGAGGGTCTGCCGAAACCGATCAGAGAGCAAGACCTGCCGATGGGGCTTTGCTCCTGGGCCACGAAACGTGTGCAGAGGGAGCCACAATGAGACTTGGTAGTCGTGCGACCGACACACTGTTTACCGGCGAAGAGGGGATGGGAACTGGGTAAACATGCGTCGGCTCGCACTTCGAGAATACCGTCAAGTCCCGGACGCACCAAGTCCCGATTTACCAATTATTGGGTCTCCTTCACGCGCAGTAAATTCGTTCCCAGCTCAGGCCCGTTCCAGCACACAGGCAGGCGTTTGTAATAGCGTTCGTGACGAACATTGTCGAACGCTGGTTGGTTGAAATCAGTCACGCGTTAGGGTTCGCAAGGTCGATCCTGAGATGCCTGGACTGCGCCACTCGACCAAAGCCGTGTGACAAGGAAGGCCTGCCTGTCTGCCTGAAACGTTTCAGGAGGCGCGTGAAGGAATGAAGCCGGAGCTCTCGGTCGCAATTGTTTATGAGCACAGGTATACTGCATACAGGTCGCGGCTGGCCGCGAACGCGCCGCCGCGGCATTTACAGGAGCTGTCTGTAGCGATGCACCCGCGCAAGGCACGCACAGAGGCTGCACGCGGCCTGCTGCATTGGCCTGTTTTGTATCAATCGCATCCATGACGAGTGTGTCCCGCCACCATCCGCACCTTTGTTTCGTTTGCGCTCTGTGAGGGGACCGGCGGCGGGGGGAGGCGGGCCGCGTGGGACCGACAACAGAAGATGTAGGCGCAGGAGCACAGATCAACTGGTCACGACCGTTATTCTCTTGATCAGACACCTCGAGCTGCCTCCCTCGCTTCTCGTTTCACTGTTTGTCTGCCTGAGTCCACACTCTGAATCTGTGCAAGCGTTCAAGTGTTCAAGCGCATTGCGCCTCCACACGCTCAGACCCAACCAAAGCAGCAGCGAGATGCATGTTTATCGTCAATGCCTTTTCCGCAGACTCTCCCGACGACTCTATACTCTCTCGCAGTCCTCGCGACTCACCTCGGAGGTGAACCAACCGTGCCCGCTCTCGGGGCCCGCACCCGCCCCGGTCGGCGGTAGCCCACCTCGTAGTCGCGTCCGGCCACAGCACCGGCACACACCGGTAAACCCTCGCTTCTCTGGGGCGAGCAGGCGTAGTGGTCAGTCGTACGGCTTGATCCACCCCCCACTGCAGAGCGTGTCGACACGGCGTGATACCATGCGGTGGGAGCTGATCAATCACCTCTCAAGCCGACGAGCTAAGGCACAGTCAGCAGTCAATGGTGCGAACGCAATTATGAATAGCACAATTAATTCCTGGCCAGCACAAAGCTACCTCCCAGCCGGTGTCCCAAAAAGCCCCCAACAGTGTAGTGCGTGGTACCTGCGTAACAAACACCCGTCACAAACCTGTTCCTGTGTCTCGGACCGGGCCTCAGTGGCAATCTCGTCCCCTATCGTCCTGACACAGCACGTCCCAAACTCGCAACCCCCTGGTTCAATACATGTCAGAAGCACTAGCACCAGAATACACAAGCGCATGAGTGATATGTCAGATTCCACCATGGGCATTGGTCTGAACGGACGAAGTGTCAAAAGGTTTTTGTTCACGCTGTTGACGGAATAGGCAAGCATTTTGTTTGCGGAAGAGGCATTCAGAATATCAGTTGAACAAGTCCTCTCCTTTTTTCGAATGAATTTCATTGATCCAGGGAACTGTGGTACACATGATTTTCCGAATCATGCTGAGGGCATCTCACAAAAGCTTTGCATGGCTATATTAAAACGTTCTTTCGCGTCTACTCGTCATAGATTTCCCAGACGGCACATTTACAACTATCCCGGCGATGAAATACCGACCCGCAGTATAGCTCTGTTTGCAGATCTGGTTCGCGACGTTGGTGGGAAAACCGGTTTTCCTATACCTCTGCTCACAGCTGGCAATTGTGCCATGTTTAACGAATAATACGCAAAATCGGTTCGCAACCGACGTTGCTGGGTATGCTGTTACTGCCGTAGGTCAGTCTACAGTGCACATTGGAAATAGTCGCGTCGCAACTGCTGCAGCGCGAATATTTATATCTGAGAGAGCGTAGAAATGTTGATCGGTTCCCTTCAAAAACTGAGAGCGACCGCGTTTATACGCTATAAAACCGACGCGCCACGACGCTCGCAAAATTGTGGCTTGAAAACCCCAGGACATCTTCTCCAGGAGGTTACTTAAAATGTGTCCGCTGTTGAATGACAACACCGCCCGCGTTGGCTCCACGTCGCCATCCCCACCTTGAACCTGGGTCGAGTCTCGCATGCATGGGTACACCATTCGGCCACCTCCACGCCTCTTCTCGCTGGAACCACTCATCCCTAATTATCATCTGCTCCTCTCTTGTTCCTAGGGATCGCAGGTACAGCAACCGATGTCTCTTGCCGGGTCATCTGACGCGGCGGCAGCAGCCGCTGTGGCGACGATTGCGCGGTGGCATTCCTATCCTGTGCATCAGCCGGCGCCCTACCTTCCGTTGGCCACCGCAAGGGCGGCGGTTACCTCCGACAAGCTTCTTTCCGCCTCCTCTATGGCCCGGGCTCCTGACCGCTGCGTCCGCGGCTGCCGCCAGCGGTGGAAGGGGATGACTCTCAGAACCCGCCTGCCAATGATAGCGCGGAAGGATACCGGCAAGCGGTGGGTATGGATTTTCGGACAAATAGGCGACCAGTACGCGCAGAGTACGGTGTTTGAGACGTACGAGCGCCAGCAAGAGTTTTTGGCCCGCACCGCAGGCGGAGTTGGGAAGACGTCGGGGGCGGCCAAAGCAACCCCGCTTGAAGAGATGGCGGAGAGGGTGCTGGTATGGTTTCATGCGGTCCGCGCGCGAGGCAAAACGCGAGTGCCTATGTTTCTGGCCCTCGAATCGCCAAGGCGTAACCAGACAAGCGCGTGGGCAGGAACGCCGACGATCTGCACGTCCCCAGTCGGTCTAAGCAAGATCGCTTTCGGCCAATGGCGTGTCGCCCTCCGAACATGGCTCAGAAGTGGGATAAGTGGCTTTTAGCAAGAACTCGAAAGCTCCTCTGGACTTCTGTGTCCCACCTGTACGTAGTGATAAAATGTTGTTCCCACGGCACTATGCTCGTCTTCTTTTCCGCCCTCCGCCCCCACGCCCTTCGCCGCCCCCGTATCTCCCGCCTTTTGATTGCCCCCCGCCCCGCGCCGCCCTCGTCTCCCCCCCCTTTTGATTGCCCCCCA
>Ga0209187_1003579_pt1 | contig 12773 bp, 12 predicted proteins | sample BantaG_FD_187430 | JGI IMG/M metagenome (GOLD analysis project Ga0209187, IMG submission 187430) | Marine algal microbial communities from Bantry Bay, Ireland - BantryBay_4 metaG (SPAdes) (version 2) | ecosystem: Host-associated > Algae > Red algae > Unclassified | place: Bantry Bay, Ireland... | reverse complement strand
TCCGATTGAATTTCAAAGCGAAGCTCATCGGAAGCCAGCTCTAACTCGGGTAAGGACCAAATCGCGTCGGGATCGGTGCTCTGGTTATGCGCATCAAGTCCCACTTGCGGATCTAATTCGATGCCGCTTAATCCTTCGGTATGGTGAAGTAAGGATGCCTTTAATGTCCGTTGCTGTAGCGCATAAAATCCGGCTTGGATACGCCCTAACTTGGCTAAAATATCCTCGGTAAAAAACCGCTCGAGCTGGCTGCGCGCCTCGATGTGTTCGACAAGTTCGATGGCGTTTTCCACTCCACGAGAAGCCGGAGCCTTTAGCGCGGCCCGCTCTATATAGTCCTCGCTCGCAGCCTCCTCGCGACGCTGGAGCTTCCGAAGATCTTGAGCCAAGAGCTGGACCTCTGACTGACATTGAACCCGGGCGTATCGAAGTGACTGCCGGTCTAAAACCACCATCGCTTCTTCCGCCAACTGGATTTGAGCCCGGCCTGTAACCGGATCGAGTTCGCGCAAAATATCACGAATCGAATCCCGCTTCTTCTCGATTTGACGCAGGGCGTTTCGCGACTCGTCTAAAATAGATGAAACGGGGTCAGCCGACTGAACCGATTTTAGTGACCCCATGGAGACGGGCGGCGGCGCTTTGGGTTTCGCTTCCCGATTCCCGAAAAAGAAATCCTTGTCTCGGGATAAAAAGGCAACCGTGAGGGCGGTTAGGATCGCAATCAAGCCCAGTGAATTGGGCATGGTAAATCCGACGATCAAAATGACAATCATCGCGACAGAACCGAAGAGAACAAAAAAGAGACTCTCAGGGAATCCTTCTTCTGGGGAAGGCGTCAAGCCACAGGCAGGGCAGAGTTCGCTGTCAGGATGAGGCAGAAACGCGCCGCATCCCTCACAGCGATGCCCACCGCTTTGAATTCGCTCCTGCTGTTCGTCCCACATAGTCATCCCCTCACCTACCCTCTTACTCTACGCAGATAAAGGGATATCCGTAACAATCAATTCGGCGGGCCGAGCCCTGCGCCTCGCTTCGCCCCGCGCCAAGGAGTTCAGTCGCGGATCGGAAATTCTTCTTCGATTTCGTTTTCGCTCTTTAGGCGATGAAACTCCGACTGGATCTCATAGCGGAGCTGATCCGAGGCAAATTCTAATTCGGGTAGAGACAGCAGGGTTTCTGTTTCGAGGCTATTTGCATGGGCATCCAAACCGACTTGTGAATCCAATTCGATGCCACTTAAGCCTTCGGGTTGGAGCAGCAGTGAGGCTTTGAGCCCGCGTTGCTGCAAGGCCAAAAAGCCAGCTCGCAGCTGCCGAAGCTGCGCCAATAAGGCATGCCCATTGAATCCGGCCTGCTCGCTGCGAAGCAAAATTCGTTCGGACAATTGATCCGCCTGTTCCAACCCAAAAGAGCTGGGGGCGATCAGGTAAGCGAGGTCGACATGCTCCCCGCTGGACCACTGCTCTTGTTCATGCAAGTCACGTAACTCTTGGGCAAGAAGCTGTACCTCGGATTGACATTCTACTTGAGTGTATCGCAGTGCTTGGCGGTCGAGCACCCTTGGAAGGGCATGGTACGATGTAAAATATGCCTGACCCGCTCCAGCGTTCTTTTCAACGGCCTGCTAGGCGCCGCTTGTATTTTGAACGCTCACTCTTTTCCACGCAAGAGCCCTTAACTCAGTGCATGGAGGCTAGACACGGCCAGACACAAAAAAGCCTCCGAACATTCAGAGGCTTTTAAGTTCAAGTCGTAGGGCGCGCTTACGCGGTGTACGGCTTGGTGATCCCTGGCATAGGGATTTTGTAATTTCCATTTTCGTCTGGAGTCACAGGCGGTTGGGCATCGAAGCTAAAGTCGGTCGGCATGATCGAATGCTTGGTTTTCAAGGCACCGTCCATGGTAACAACTTTTCCGCTATAGCTTGCGTAGCGACCTAAGATTGAGGTCAAGGTACTCATGGCACCGTAGTGACCTTCGTTGGGACGTTCACCCGCCATCAACGCTTTCACCAAGTTGGTCTGCTCTTGCTGGTGCCCTTGGTCGCGTGGACCTTCATAGCGCCAACGGCTGTCTGCGCCGATGATTTGCGACTTATTGATATCGGAAAATCCTTTCGCGCCATACGCGTGCTCAGAGACACTACCAAAGGTGTTTTTAATGTGGCGGCACTGGCTGTACATCCGAGTTCCATCTTCGTATTTGAACTCGATGAAATGGTGATCATATATTTCGCCGTTGTCCTTACCGGTCCGAACCTGACGTCCGCCCATGCCTTGAGCTTCGACTGGGAAATCATCTTTGAGCCAGTTGATCACATCTAAGTTATGGATGTGCTGCTCGACAATGTGGTCACCGCAAAGCCAGTTAAAGTAGTACCAGTTGCGCATTTGATATTCCATCTCGGTCTGGTCTTCGGTCCGAGGACGCGTCCAAACTCCGCCACCATTCCAGAAGGCACGCATGTACTGAATGTCACCAATCGCACCATCTTGCAAACGCTTGATGGTTTCTTGGTACTGACGTTCGTGACGGCGTTGAAGCCCAACTTGAAGCAGAAGGTTTTTCTCTTTCGCCATCTTGGTCGCAGCCAACACTTTTTGAATTCCGGGTCCGTCGGTCGCAACCGGCTTTTCCATGAACACATGCTTGCCCGCTTCGATTGCCGCTTCGAGATGGAGCGGGCGGAAACCAGGTGGGGTTGCGAGTACAATGAGATCGCAATCGGTGGCGATCACTTTGGTATAGGCATCAAAACCAGCGAACTTGTTGTCGCCAACTTGCACTGCGTCGCCGTATTTTTTCTGGAGGCGCTCGAGGGTGCCTTCTGTTTTGTCCATGAAAGCATCGGCAACCGCGACAAGTTGAACGTTACCGTTCACTTCTTTGTCGGAATTCGTATTGAGTAATTGGCCAATCGCGCCAGTTCCACGTCCACCACAACCGATCAAACCAACTTTGATCACGTCACTTCCGGCTGCATGCGCCATCGATGAAGCAGCGGTTACTGCAGCAGCGCCAGCGACGCTTGTTTTAATAAATGAACGACGGTTTGGGGCCGAAGTGTCTGAGAAATGATCCATAGGGTAGTTCCTTTCGTAAATCCGATTGATATATACATAAAGTACTTCGCAAATCAGAATATTTTACTCAAATAGAAAACCCTTCTGCAATAAATCTTACGGCTTGCCCCCCCCCGCCTGATCTGTTAGCAAACGCGCCTACTATTAACGGGCGCGTGGTGGAATTGGTAGACACGCCGGATTTAGGATCCGGTGCTTCACGGCGTGGGGGTTCGATTCCCTCCGCGCCCACTTTTTTGTCAGACCTCTGGTTTTTATATCAGACCTCTGGTTTTTATGTCAGACCTCTGATTTTTATGTCAGACCTCTGATTTTTATATCAGACCTCTGGTTTTTATATCAGACCTCTGGTTTTTATGTCAGACCTCTGGTTTTTATGTCAGACCTCTGGTTTTTATGTCAGACCTCTGGTTTTTATGTCAGACCTCTGGTTTTTATATCAGACCTCTGATTTTTATATCAGACCTCTGGTTTTTATATCAGACCTCTGGTTTTTATATCAGACCTCTGGTTTTTATATCAGACCTTTCTTTCTTAACCGACAGACTCCTAGGCCCGAAGGGTCGATTTATTATAGCCCAGGTCGAAGGCCTGGGTTTTGAATGCAGCTTAAATCAAGGCCTGAAAGGTCGAGTCAATAGCGGAAGTTTTTCTGTTCCGACCTTTCAGGCCTTAATCATTTTTGAAATGTACCCGGGCCTTCGACCCGGGCTAAAATGACGGCGACCCTTCGGGCCTATCCCCTGCGAGACGACGGCATCCCATAATTAAAGTAGCTGTTTACGTTGCCCCTCCGAGCAATACCGTCGCGTTCCGCCAACGGCGGGATCGTTTACAATCCGAGCTGCAGCTCGCCCATTCAAGAAATGACAAACACACTCTTGGCAACGAAGATAAGCCTGAAAGGCTTCCACAGCATAGCGATGGGCAACGCCCATCGAAAAATCAGCCGTGCTCCTGAAGCCTGAAAGGCTTCCACAAACCATCTGCAACCTGTGCAAGTCTTTCAGACTTGGCGTGCCTATCAATTCGGACGATGGGCGTTGCCCATCGCTACGCTGTTTTCGCCTTTCAGGCGAACCGTGCGCCGCTTAATCCGAATACCCTTCCTAAAAAAATAGGGACGGAGTAAGTCCATCGGGACGGAGTAAGTCCATCCAAAGAGAGGGCTCGGTTCTCAAGGGTGCCACCCAATGGCAATGCGAGAGCAAGGCCCGACCAAGAGGGTCGTATGTTAACGTGTTGTATGCAGGCCCGAAGGGTCTGGTCATTATAGCCCCGGGCGACGCCCGGGGTATTCGAAACCGGTGTGGCGGCCTGAAAGGTCGCGTCATACTCAGCGCAACCATGACGCGACCTTTCAGGCCGCAATCAACTGGACCATGAACCCATGACTTTGCCATGGGCTATAATAACTCGACCCTTTGGGCCTATCCATTAGTCTGGAAAACTCGGAAAACATAGTTCCATTTCGCATAAGTCGACTCCACGGCTATGATACCTCTCAACAAACGGCTCCGCCGGTTCCCACTCGCGATGCTCGCACAAAAAAATAGGACGGAGTAAGTCCATCCAAAGAGAGGGCTCGATTCTCAAGGGTGCCACCCAATGGCAATGCGAGAGCAAGGCCCGACCAAGAGGGTCGTATGTTAACGTGTTGTATGCAGGCCCGAAGGGTCTGGTCATTATAGCCCCGGGCGACGCCCGGGGTATTAGAAACCGGTGTGGCGGCCTGAAAGGTCGCGTCATACTCAGCGCAACCATGACGCGACCTTTCAGGCCGCAATTAACTGGACCATGAACCCATGGCTTTGCCATGGGCTATGATAACTCGACCCTTCGGGCCTGTCCATTAGTCTGGAAAACTCGGAAAGCATTATTCCGTTTCGCAAAAGTCGACTCCACGGCTATGATACCTCTCGACAATCCGGCGGAGCCTTAAAAAAATAGGGACGGAGTAAGTCCATCCATCGGGACGGAGTAAGTCCATCCAATAAAAATAATGGGGCCGGAGTAAGTCCATCCAAAGAGAGGGCTCGGTTCTCAAGGGTGCCACCCAATGGTAATGCGAGGGCAAGGCCCGACCAAGAGGGTCGTATATTAATGCGTTGTATGCAGGCCCGAAGGGTCTGGTCATTATAGCCCCGGGCGACGCCCGGGGTATTAGAAACCGGTGTGGCGGCCTGAAAGGTCGCGTCATACTCAGCGCAACCATGACGCGACCTTTCAGGCCGCAATTAACTGGACCATGAACCCATGGCTTTGCCATGGGCTATAATAACTCGACCCTTCGGGCCTGTCCATTAGTCCGGAAAACTCGGAAACATAGTTCCGTTTCGCAAAAGTCGACTCCACGGCTATGATACCTCTCGACAATCGGCTCCGCCGGTTCCCACTCGCGATGCTCGCACAATCCGGCGGAGCCTTAAAAATAATCTGCATCAATGGCACGAGGTTAGGCCATGGTCTTCGTGGTTACCTCCGTTTTATTGGCGTGGAAAAAGTCCCGGAGGGGACGACAGAAAGTAGCGCGGGGTGAAGCGAAGCGGAACCCCGGGGACCATTGAGATGAAACCTGCAACGAGCCATGCGCCCTATCTAGCACACCCAATCTGAAGGAGGCGCAGATCCTGGGACCTTGGCTTAAACCCGTTTGATTTTGTCGCCAAAACTCCAAACCCGAGCGAGTAGTTGTCCTTCTGCCTTCCTGAAAAGAGAGTACCGCATTTAGCTTGTTCTCCGATCGCGCTTCCAGCGCTCGAGAGTTATTTTCTGATCGTTTCCGGTGGTTCCCTTCGGTCACCGACCGGCTAATTGCCATCAAGCCTCCGGCTTTCTTTTCGGGGTACAGCCAACTCTTTTTCATACAAAACGGCTTATCTAAATGCCATTGGTGTCTGACAGCAACAACAACAACAACAACAACAACAACGGCAATATCACTAGAGACAATGGCACCGCGCGGCTGGTCAAGGGCGTGCGGTCGAAATCGCCTTTCGAGACGGTCGATACCAACAAAGACGTAGCGAAGAACAGCCCGTGATACGGTCGAGGCGGTGGCACTTTTAGCTACAAAGACGCCAGCGGTTGAAAGGCAGATGGATTACCGGATCCAAAAGCTCCGTCTTTGGCTTCGATTTAACGTTGCGAAAATCAAACGAGCTTTCTAACACCCGCACATGAGTTCGACTTACAATATTGTTTTATTGCCCGGTGACGGAATTGGGCCCGAAGTAACTGACCAAGCGGTGCTTTGCCTTGATGCGGTTGCGGCTGCCTCTGGGTTCAGCCTGAATTACACCACGGAAGTAGCTGGCGGCGCGGCCATTGATCAAGATAATGATCCGATGCCCGATCGCGTGGTTGAAAAATGCCTCGCGGCTGATGCGGTGATTCTTGGTGCGGTTGGCGGTCCAAAGTGGGATCATCACACCGGTGCCATGCGTCCTGAAAGTGGCCTGCTTAAAATTCGCAAATCTCTTGGGGTTTTCGCAAACCTTCGCCCGGTTCAAGTGCCTGATTCCTTGGCCGAAGCCTCCCCGCTTCGCCCGGAAGCTGTGGCAGGAACTGACATGCTCGTGATTCGCGAGCTTATTTCTGGGATTTATTTTGGCCAGCCTCGTGGCAATGATGGCAACGAAGCCTTCAACACGATGCGCTACAATCGCGAAGAGATTGAACGCGTGGCTCGAGTTGGTTTTGAATGGGCTCGTAAACGTGACAACCGCCTTTGCTCGGTTGACAAGCATAACGTGCTCGAGGTCTCTCAGCTCTGGCGCCAAGTCGTCATCGAGCTCCATGAAAAAGAATTCAGCGATGTTGAGCTGTCTCACATGTATATCGACAACGCAGCCATGCAATTGGTGCTGAACCCACGTCAGTTCGACGTGATCGTAACCGGAAATATTTTTGGCGACATCCTGTCTGACGCAGGTGCGACCCTTGGCGGCTCTCTCGGCCTGCTTCCTTCTGCTTCACTCGGTGGGAAAACGGGCTTGTTCGAACCTGTACACGGTAGTGCGCCGGATATCGCAGGCCAAGCCAAAGCCAACCCCATTGCAGCCATCGCCTGCTCCGCCATGATGCTGGATGATCTCGGAGAAGCCAGCGCGGCGAAAGCGATCCGCACCGGTATCGAAGCAGCGCTCAACCAAGGGCTCCGGACCGGCGATCTTTGTCGCGACGGACATACGCTTGCCAGCACGATTGAATTGGGAACCGCGATTCGCGAAGCAGCTGTCGCCGCTTGCTCCTAAGAAATTAGCTACGACCCAAGAAATCAGCTACGACCCAAAAGCAACCCGCTTAAGTGGGCCAAGAAAAAGGATGCGCGTGAACCTCACGCCATCCTTTTTTTTTGTGTTACATTAGAATGCAGAATACCGTGAAGGAATGAACCGAATGCTGAAGCCCAACCCTACATATCGCTTGGTCCTTTTCACTCTCCTCCTGCTTGAGACTATTTGATCGATTCGTCCGGATCGTATGGACCAAAGTGAGGAATTCGCAGCCGAATCTGCAAAGTCCGACAGGCTCCTATGAGTCTGTCGGACTTAGGCTTTCGAGCGAGGGTTTCTCAGTTTGAGACCAGTCGCTCCAAGAAGATCCGCGCTTGAAACACTATCTTCCGCTCTATGCGACGCTCGCCGATTTTCATCGTCGAGCGGATCAACCAGAGCATGCCCGCAAAGCATATCAAAAAGCGCTCGAGCTAGCACAGAGCGAGCCAGAACAACGCTTCTTTCGCCAACGCATCGAAGCCCTATAAGCAAAGCTCGAGCCGCGAAATTTAAATCCACTTGACTTAAGATACGCTTCGCGGTTCGACGCGGTACCGTGACGAATACACCTGCAAACGAAAACTCAGATCCAACTCCCAGGCCTGAGCCAGTGCCTTCGAGCAACTCCGCATCTAAGTCCACCGTAAAGCAATTACCTGAAGCCAACCTGGATCGATCTCCGATTGAAGACGGAAAACGCCCTCCACCGCTCACCTTTTTCTGTGTTATGGCCTTCATTGGCGCGCCGTTTATGATGCTTACCCTCTCAGGTGGTGAATATCTAAACATGCTAGTCGAGCACTATCAATTTTCTAGCGAACAGGCGAGATCTGTCGCTGGGGCTCAAGGGCTATTTGCCGCCATCAACCTTGCCGGCTTTGTGGGAATGTGGATGATGCGGCGCTGGGGGGTGGTTTTAATTGCGCTTGGCCTCGGAGCCCTGGTTCTCTTCGAATGGCAGTCTGGCATCATGGCGATCGACTTTTCCATGGGTATTCCTGCCATTATATCCTATTTTTCACGCAAGCTTTTGGTGATTTTTCCCATTCTAATTGGAACCTATTGTTGGAAATATATGAAATGGGCGTAAAATGGGTTATGTTCTTTCGTACATAGGTTGAATTGAAGCTTGGCACACACGCCGAGCCTACTTATATAAAAGATCGAATTTATGTTTGCTGGATACCAAATCCAAATTGCTGACCCGATTGAGCGTGCGCGCTTTGTCGCGCAACTCCGTGCCGATGCCGGACACCCTGTGATGGTTCTCGACACCTGCCAACGGCTAGAAATCTTCGGAAACCTGCGTCCTGAGCAGTTTCCGAAGCTAGAGACGTTGCCAGCCGGCTCTGTTGTCATCGAAAAAAAATACGCCTGCCGCGACGCATTTGAGCGCCTGTCTCGCATCGCAACCGGCCTAGAAAGTCGGGTCCTAGGTGAGTTAGAAGTTCTCGGCCAAGTCCGATCTGCGTATAAAGAATTCAACGAGGCCTTCGGAAACGATAAGCCAACAAAGAATGGCCTGAGCGAATCCAACGCGGGGGTAACCGATCAAATTTTCCAAGAAGTCCTCGCGCTGGCACGCAAAGCGCGCAAAGCAAGTGGGATTGACAAACACTTGACCTCGCTGAGTGGGCTCACCGCACGTGAAATGCTTAACCGTGTCGCCCCAGGAACGCCCATCGCTGTGATTGGTTCCGGCTCTCTAGCACAAAGCATTGTCCGCTACTTGGGCAAGCGGGGTAAGTCCCCAATTCGTGTCGCAGGGCGTTGCCCTGATAAAGCCATGACCCTTGCCATGCAAGCCGGTGGCTTTGGCGCCGGGCTCGACGAGCTCGCGCACATGCTCGAAGGAGTTGGCGGTATTATCACGGCCACCGCCGCTCCCCACCCCGTTCTCTTTGACCAACACTTTGCGCAACACGTTAATGACGAACCTCAAACCTCGGAAGGCATGCTTCATGTCATCGACTTAGGGGTACCACCCGACTGCTGTGAAACCGTGATCAATCACAAGCGCGTCTCCTACATGAAGCTCGAAGACGTTGAAGCAAAATCTCTTGCCAACCAGCAAGAGCGAATCGAATGCGGCGAACTCGCAACCAAGATCATCCGCGAAGGCGCAGACGTCTGGTGCAAAGCTCATCCCTTCTGCGCCAACTGAAACGAGTTTCAGCGGGGTCGAATGCAATGCAACAGGACCGAGTGCAATGCAGCGGGACCGAGTGCAGTTGAACCGAGTGCAGTTGAACCGAGTGCAGTTGAACCGAGTGCAAAGCAGCGGGACCGAGTTCAATGCAACAGGATCGAGTGCAGTTGGACCGTGCTAAAGCAAGTCTTGAATCCGAGCCGACCGCCTCCCGCCCCTCATAGGCCCACATGAGGACCATGAAAGCAGGTCTTGGGCTCTTTCTCGCCTTGGCACTCCTGAGCGGACTCCTTGCCGCCGTCGTGATTCTAAACAACAAAACAAGGCTCGCTCCTTGGGTGCAAACCCAACTCGATTCCTATTACCCGTATTTTGACCCTACTGGGCCAGAGTATATATTGGAGAACCTGCCACCGCCAAGTCCTCGGCTGAAAGCCTTGGTCAAGAAACGGTTTCCCGCTCCCAAAAAAGCAACTGAACTCGGACTCGAATCCCAACGCCGGCTTGGATACCTCAACGGGGTGTACGGTTACTTATCGTTGAATAAGAATCCAAAAGCACCTCATGTCAGCGATCCAGAAAGCGCCGCCAGGGCAAGCGCCATGCATCAGGCGTTGGAAGAGATTCATTCCGGAACGCTCTTGCAAGAATTACCTGAGCTATCCCTCGCAAGGGACTTCGCCCCCTAAATCAACTTACGCGCTCGAATCACTAAGACGACGGGAATTTTCTCCAAGCGATCGGCTTGCTCCAACCAGTCTTCCGACCAATAGGGAATTTCAGCCAATCGCGGATCGCCCACATCCAAATCAGGCACCGGACGCGGTTCCAACAGTCGGTCGATACACAGCCCCGCATCCGTAACCCAACGACACACCGTCTCCACCGGCAGGTATTCAGCTCGGGTCCACGCCCCACTGTCGAGAGCCCGCGTATCCCGATAGGGCTCAAAATAATCCGGGACAAAAACCCCCTGCTCACCTTCCTCAAGCTCGAGCGGCTCCATGGCAAACAGCGGATGCCCTACTGAAAGCAAACAGGTTCCTCCAGACACGAGTCCATCTGCTACCCGCTTTAGAAGCGCTGCAGGGTTATCGATAAAGGGCAACGCATAGGTCGAATGAATGAAATCCCAACTCTCAGGTTCAATAGGGAAATCATCTAAACCCGCCTGCAGCAAACGAAGTGAATCAGCCGTAACGGTTTGCGCTTCAATTTCAGCCGCCAAAAGGGTTCGCCCGATCTCAAGCTGCTTGGGCGAGACATCGACTGCGGTGCATTGCGCCCCCGCCTTGCTGAGAACCAAACTGTTTTGCGCCGCGCCACATCCGAGTTCGAGACAACGCAGGCCCGAAAGCGAATCCGGCAAGAGCTGCAAAGACTCCGCAGAAGGAATCAGGGGCCCCAAATGAAAGCGCTCCGTCGAGATCTGGGTGGCCTCCTGGTAGACATCGGTAATTTCATCCCAATAGGCTTCATTTCGAGAGGTTGAACTAAGATGGTTATTCACGAGCCGAACTTTAAGCAGATTTTCGGTTTATTCCATCGCAAAAGGTGGGTAAGAAAAAACGATGAACCCTTTTAAACATTCTCGCCCCATGAACCGGCTACCCGGCTTTCTTTTCGCCGCGTTGTGCTTGAGTTCCTATTTCGGAATGCATGCTCAGGCAGAGAAAACTACCCCCAATAGCGCGCCGCCAAGTAGCGACCTTAAAATTGTCGGTGGGGCAACGGTAACAACCGCCCTTCCCTGGATGGCGGCCATCATGAATTCCAGCGTGGCCGACAAGGTAAATGCGCAATACTGCGGTGGCACCCTGATTCACCCCCAATACATTCTTACTGCAGCTCACTGCATGGTCGATAATTTCACCGGGAGCCCTGCGAATACGACCGGTGGGATATTTCTCAAGTATCCCAACCAAGTCAACGTCATGATCGGGGTTACCGATCTCTACGATCCAGCCGGGGTTCGCCTCGAGGTCGACCAAATAATTTTGCATCCCGAGTACACGGTAGCTGGCTCGCTGAATGACCTCGCCTTGGTTCGGTTGGCGGCCCCAGTCCCCAATGAAGTGATGCGACTAAACGAAGACCCGAACTTAGTCAGCCCAGGAAATACCGCCTCCGCTTATGGCTGGGGAAGCACCACTGGAGACCCCAATAATTTAATGTATGACCAATTTTTACGCGGGCTTGATATGCCGGTTATCGACACCGTGGTCGCCCAAGCCGCGCACCCAAATTTTAACCTAGGTGGGCCAGAAAATTTTGCCGCTGGCTTTGACACCGCAGGCAAAGACACCTGCTACGGAGATAGTGGTGGCCCCCTGCTTGTTTACGACCTTGACGGCCCCGTCATCGGCGGCATTTCTAGCTACGGTGAAAGTGTTTGCGCCCAGGCCGATGGCTACGGAATCTACACCGATGTCAGCAACTACATCCCGTGGATCCACTCTTATCTATATCCAAATTTTTATGCCTGGGAGAAATTTTACTTTGTCAATGGGCTGCGCGGGGATGCGGACGGCGATGGGGTATGCAACCTAATGGAGTTTGCCTTTGATACGAATCCCAACGTAATAGCATCTCAAGACCGAATCGTTGATGCCACGTATGAGGTCTCAGGCATGGAGTATTACGGGCTAACCGTTCCCTTTCGAAACGACGCGCCCGAATTCGAAATCGGAGTCGAGAAGAGTGCCGACCTGATTACCTGGACCCCAATTACAACCGCCAACGTCACCGCTCCGAGCGCGTTAACATCTGTCGTCATGGAGCACTCGCTTCGCGATGCCGACCCGATTGGAACGGATGCGTTGAGATTTCTTCGTGCTGGTTTTCGTGCCGCACCAATTACAACTCAACGTGTTGGGACGCCGGGCTTAACTTCTGGAATCTTAAAAACAAGCGATGCGATCAGCCCAGCCACCGGAGCGCGGGTAGATGTCTATGATCTCTTCGATGCGTTTGGCGGTCAAACCCTCGAAATCGATCTTCGATCACCCAACTTTGATGTGCTTCTTATTGTCTACAACGTGGATACGGGAAACATCGTCTTGCAAGATAACAATAGCGGGCCAAACACAGATGCCTCACTCACCTTTTTCCCGGTCAATGGGACGCGATACGAGATACACGTAACCTCGCCAAATTCTTCCGACCTCGGTCGTTACGAACTCCGCGTGACAAAGCTGTAGTGAACCCTGCCATTGAGTGGCAAAAGAAAACACAGCGCTGCCATTGAGTGGCAAAAAA
>Ga0209187_1003578_pt1 | contig 12776 bp, 9 predicted proteins | sample BantaG_FD_187430 | JGI IMG/M metagenome (GOLD analysis project Ga0209187, IMG submission 187430) | Marine algal microbial communities from Bantry Bay, Ireland - BantryBay_4 metaG (SPAdes) (version 2) | ecosystem: Host-associated > Algae > Red algae > Unclassified | place: Bantry Bay, Ireland... | reverse complement strand
GGGGCGGCGGGGCGGCGGGGCGGCGGGGCGGCGGCGCGGCGGCGCGGCGGCGCGGCGGCGCGGCGGCGCGGCGGCGCGGCGGGGCGGCGGGGCGGCGGGGCGGCGGCGCGCCCCCGCGCCGCGGGCGGGGCCGGCGCGGGCGGCGCGCGGGGGCGCGGGGCAAGAATAACACAGAAAGAAGGACAGTACGCAGCGCTACTGCGCTGCATACCTACTAGTGCCACCGCTCCAGCCTCGAGCGCACCAGCAGTCCCTCGACCCTCCGGCTTCAACACACAATGGCCCCAAACACCCACACTCACAGAGCAGGGAGAGTGAGCACTCAGACTCAAAGAGACAGCACTCATCAAGGCCAAAGACAAAACAGTGCAAGCAATAGGGGCACCACAAAGCACGAGTCACGCGGCGTCACCGCAAACGCAAACAGAGACAAAGAAGACACCAGACCGAGCAAAGGGAGTAGCAAGCGCGGGCCCCAATCCGCCGCCCCAGCCGGCGCGAGCGCCACGTCATCCAGTGCCGTGGCGTACACAACCGGCAATGCAAAGGGAGCAGTTGCATGCGCCGGTCCTAGACACCCGACGAACCACGCGAGAGCGCCGCGGTACCCATAGCCGGCGCAGCCGGCGCCGCCACGGCGCCCGCCGTCGCCACCTCCGTCGCCGCCGGCGCCGCCGGCGCCGCCTCCGTCGCCGCCGCTGCCGCCGCCGCCCCAGGCCCCGCCGCGGTCGCCTCGGCCGACGCCAAAGCCGCAGCCTCCGCCGCAGCCACCGCCGTGGACAGCGCCAGCAAAGTGCGCGAGCTGGTGAACGGCACGGCGTCCTGCGGGAAGGAGAATAGCTTCTCGTTGGTGGCGTCGTCGATGATCAGACCGTGCCAAGGAGCCCGGCTCTGCGGCACAAACGCCTTCAAAGCCAGCACCTCCCATCGCCAGCGGTCATACCAGCCACCGTCCAAGCCGTTGCGGCGGCCGCTGCCGCCGCGCTCAATGCGCTCCAAAGCACACCGCACAAAGCACGCGGCGAGGGCGACGTGACCCCACGCCGTCATGACGCGATGCTCGTCCCCCGCGTTAGCGGGCTCCTTGATGCGGTCCGCGACGAGGAGATGCACAAAGATGGCCTTGACGGCAGCCACGACGCCCTTGATGCCGCGATCCGACGCCTCAAAGCGCGGCTTGACGAGCAGAGCGCCACCGACCTCGATACGGCAGTTGCTGAGCCACTCCGTCGCCTCGGCCGGCTGCATCGCTTCAGCGTCTTCTTTGACCTCCTTCATCCACGCCGCCACCGCCTTTTTCTTGAGCTCCTCCAGCACGTGGGCGTTGGCCTGCATAATCGGCTGGTAGGCGCGGACGGTCTTGACCTTGTTCTTGCCCTTGTTCGTCACCTTGCGGTTTGACGGGGGGCTGATATTGGAGAGCAGGAAGTCGTTGGCGTCGCGCTCATCCATGTCGAGCTCGTCCATCGTCTCCGCGACAATGACATTCCAGTCGGCCTCCGCGTCGTTGACGACATTGATGGTCGCCGTCGCCCCGCCCACGCGGCCATAGGTGCGGATCTTGACGCGACGGCGGACGCGGAGCATCTTGAGGGTGCCCTCCTGGAGGGGCGACAGCTTGTTGCCGTGCGACGCCGCAGCAGCGGAGGTCGTGGCCAGCTCCGCGCCGCCGACGGTGCCCGTGCCGATGAAGGCCTTCATCTCCTCGTAGTCGGAGTACTCCTCAATGTCCGAGTCTTTGGCGTTGTGCGCTTGGATGATCTTCCGCTTCTTGAGGTCGTTCACCGCGAGCGCGAGGGTCTCCACGCACGTCCCGTTGCTCTCCACCTTCTCTTGCAGCTTGCCCACGTTCCCTGACAGCACGCCGAGGGTCGTCAGCATGTCCTTGGCCGAGGCGATGAACGTCATGAGCTTGCCCAAGCTCTCCTTGTCGAGTGCCAAGTTCTGGTGCTCGTCCGCTTCGTAGTCCGAATCGACATGCGCGTCCTCGTTGGTGGCCGGCGACTGCTGAGGGCTCGTCGTCGGCGCCTCGGCGGTGACCGCCACGACAGACGTTTTGCGGGTGGCGCGCTTGCCACCCGCCTTGCGCACGCTCTTGGCAGCCGTGCCTCTCGGTTCCGCACCTCCTGACGCCTCCGTGGTAGCGGCCATCTCCACCGCGATCAGGGAGGCCGCCGCCGCCGTGGAGGCCACCTCCGCCGTGGTGGGAAGAGCCGCCGCCGCCGTGGAGGCCGCCGCTGTAGGCGGCGCTGCCGCCGCAGCCATCGCGCTCGCCTGCACTGCCCCCGCACGGGGCGGCGCCGGGGTTGCCGACAGGTGCGGGCGGCGTCGAACACCCGCCCGACGACCAGCGACGACAAGCGCCGGCGGACCCGCGGGACGATGGATCTCAGCGGTGGCCAAAGCCACCCCAGCCGGCGCCGTGCCCGTCGCCGGCGCAGTCACCAAAGCCAGCCCGACAGGCGCCGGGGAAGGGCCCATAGGCGGCAGGCTCACAGAAGCCGCCGGAGTCGCCAGGGAGAGCTCCGCTGCCTCCTCGGCGGCGCTCATAATCTGCGACGCGGTGGCCTCCCCACCCGTCATGTGGAAGCCCGTCGCGCCGACGCCGTCAATCGCCGTCAGCGGCGCCGTTGCGCCGGTCACGTCCGTCGGAGCCGTCAGCGCCGGCAACCCCGTCGGCCGCCAAGACGCCGCCAGCGTGCTTGTGCGCGGGGGGACCGCCAAGCCTGTCGTCTGCCCATACGCCGTCGTGGGCGTGCCCACGCCGGCAGAGCCGGCAGCGCCAAAGCCGTGCACGCCCGTGTACGAGCGGTCGTACAAAGACATACCGGGCAACGCGGGCAACGGTGGCAAGCGCGTGCCCCCTGCCAGGGAGCCGGATAGGAGCAACGACGGGTCAAACAGCGACGGCGGGGGGGGAGCCGAGAACTCCACCATGGGCGGGGCGGGGCCGGCGGTGCCCAAGGACACCGACGCGGCCTGAGCTGCGGTCGCCATGGAACGCATGTCCTCGTCGGCCTCGCGGTCGCCCTGCGCAGGCGGGCGCATCGCCGCCATCACGCGGGCCGCCTTGCGCACAGCACGACCGCGGGCCACAACCGACACAGTGGAGGGCAGCGGACGCTTTTCTCCCGCGCCCGACATTGCTGGGCCCGAGGTGAGAAGAGAGAGCACGGCGCAGGAGGGGTGGGTAGGGTGGCCGCGAGCGGCGCACGGCCAGGGAGGGTAGCGTTAGCGGTAGGCCGGCTTTAGTGTGGCCAGGAGCCGGTGTTGGAGTGACGAGCCTTCCGTGGCAACCAACGCCCCGACGGCGGCGTTCTTATGGCCCGGCCGGCGGACCGAAAACTGAGAAGCCGCCGCCGGCAGGGCACGGCACAGAAAGATGGATCCCGCACGGGAATCACGGCAGAATCAGGCACCCGCCGTCCCGTACGCAGGAGCAAAAGAAAGGCAAAAGGGGTCCATGGCGGTCAGTCCTGAGCTCCGTCCGGGACAGCGCAGCTTCAAGCGCGCCAAAACGGGTGGACGGGAAGATGCTCTGGGTCCCACCCTATCGACAGTCAACGCCGTAGCACCCCCGCTGCCTCCACCCGACAAGCGTCACACCACAACCGATGCAATCCCCACTCATACCTCGTCAGCCTCAGAGTCAGAAGACGGGTTCAGCGCCGTCCGACAAGCGTTAAGGTAGCACGCGATGCAAGTCCCTCTCAACCTGGTGAGCATCACAGAGTTCCTGTGCCATCCTCAACGGACACGCGTACACCAAGCAAGCGATGCGCCTGTCAACATGGTCAACAAGTCAGCTCCAAAACGTGCCCATCACTTGGGAATCAGTTGAGCTCAGACACAGAGCTGCTTCTGTATCACAGCAGCACGGGAAACAAGGGGGCACGGACGGCCTTCACTGGCCGCGTGACACTGACGCCCGTCACCCTTCACGACGGGGTCACGTGTCCACGGGCAAAGACAACGACGGGCGCGTCGATGGGCCCCGGCGTCGTCAGTAGGGGGGGGGGCAGGTCGAGGCGGCAGCGAGTGGTGGTGAAGGAGATAGCGTCGAGCTCGTTACCTGTCACTGGCGGCCGTCATCCTTCACAACGGGGTCAGGTATCCACGGGCAAAGACGACGGCGGGCGCGTCGATGAGCCCCAACGTCGTCAGTGGGGGGGGGGTCCAGGTCCAAAACTCAGCGCGCGCTGGTGCTGGAGAGAGGGCGGAGAGCGGCCCGAGAACGCGGAGGACCTCCGCCCACGGACGACGTTGGGGGGTCGATGAGCCCCAACGTCGTCAGTGGGGCGGGGGGGTCGGGTCCAAAAATCAGCGCGCGCTGGTGCTGGAGAGAGGGTGGAGAGCGGCCCGAGAACGCGGAGGACCTCCACCTGTTGTACCTCAACGAGAACGCACCGGTGCGGCGCTGACCGTTCCTCCGTTGTGAATCTCCGATCAAATGACGTCGATCAATCGTACTTGACAAGCGTCGCGTTTTTCGAAGTACCAACGTAGCACCGTTAAATACAAATATAATAAACCCTGCATGTGCTCTCAGAGCACTCAGATCATCACTCATCAGACTTCGATGCCGTGCTACTGTCCAAATTTAGCATTCAAACAGTATTTCTTAGTTGCGGGACCCCTGTAGTTGCTTTTGTGCATGATCTCTACTTGCCCGTTGCGGTCGCCTGGTCTTGCACCCTCCTCGCCCGGCAGCAGCCGCCCTGTCTGCAGACAGCTGGAGGTCCTCGGTGGGACTGCAACGGTTGCCGCTCCTGTCGCTGTCTGCCGTGGCGCCACGCCACGATCGGCTTGCGTTCGTGCTCCTTCCCGCCCCGGACGGGCGCCGCCTTTTTTCTGCGCGTTTCGCGGTCGGCTGTTGACCAGCCCGACGAGCCCGGCACTGCCCATTTTGAGGCAGCTTTCGACCCGTCGCGCGCCTCTGCTGCCCGGTCCTGTCTGCGTCGTGGCCGCCACCCGACCTACACCAACAACGTCGACGTGTAAGTTGCGCGCTCTGCGGGCGTGCCTCCACGTCCGACCTTCTACGCGAGAGAGCGTGTGTTGTGTGGTCAGAGCGTCGATGAAGTGGACCTTTCCGCATTGACGTAACCCCAGAGGCTGACGGGCCAGCGTGCTGCTGTGGGGCCTTCCCACACGACTGGGTGTCCCCGGTGCCCCCCCATTGCGCGGACACTGACTTTCTAGGCCTCGGCGACTTCCCTTGACCAACTGTGTTCTCCCAACAGGAGGGGTCAACGAGCTCCCCACCGGCGTTGGGGGGCGTCTGCGTCTCTTTAAGACCTTCTCCGGTCAGCTCGCTTTTGTTGAGCTGCTCCGCATGCAGCCCATTCCCCCCTCCCCTCCGCCCACTGCCGCCCCATCCCTCGTGGTGCCCATTACAGGGAGCTTCTTATCCGTATCTACTCCTCCTGCCCCGCCCCCCTCCAACGCCACCATCGGCGACGTAGCCGCCGCCGCCGCCGCCGCCCACATCCCCTGTAGCGACATTCGGCGGCAGCGCGGGCACGCGCCGCGGGCGGGCGGCGTCGGATCCCTCTTCCCCCTCCTGCGCGATGCCCAAACATGTCCGGCCTGCCCCCCGACCGCCGGGCCTTGGACAGATTGACGGGGGCAGCGGGGCCCGCGGCGCTGCAGGCGCCTGCGACGCGCAGTCGGCGGGCGTTGGAGTGCCCCTCCTGTGGCGCCTCTTTTGCTTCCCGCGCCGCCGTGATGTGGCACCGCCTGAACGCCCATTTGCGAGTCTCCAACGCGTTGGGCAACTCTGCCTCGGTGGGGGCTCTCCACCGTGCTGCTGATGGTGCGGCCTGTGGCACTGCGGGCGGCCCGGCGGGAAGAGGAGCACCCACCTCGGACGGGTGTGGCGACCATGCTGGTGTTGCAGGTACAGCCGTCGCAGCTGGCTCCGCTGATGGCATCGTTGGGGGCGGCGCCGGTGCTGCCGCTCGTGGCGCCGCTCCTCAAGACGGTGCCGCTGGCGGTCGGGGGAATGCCCCCGGCATCGGTGGGGGCGGCGCCGCTGTTGCCGCTCGTGGTGCCGCCCCTCAAGACGGTGTCGCTGGCGGTGGTGGGGATGCTGCGGCTCTTGGCGGTGCGGTCGACGCTCCTGTCGATGGCGGGGAAGGGGCACCAGAAAGCGCGGCGGCACAGGCCGCGCTGGACCCGACCAAGAACATCTCAAAGGCCGTGGCGATGGAGCTACGCGCGTTGATGCACTTGAACCGCCAGGAGGTGGACACGTCCGAGCCGGCGCGGAAGCGGAGGCGCGTCGGCACCGGGGAGCCGACAGAGACGGACTACACGTACGCCACCGTGTCCACTGCGATGCGCGCCTGCTACGAGGACGAGGGCGACTGGGCGCGGGCTGTGCCAATCGTTGAGAGGCGCAACGGCTGGCGGCCGGGGAAATTCCACTCGTTCCGGCTGCGGGCCGTGCAGCGCTTCGCGCTCGAGAGCGGCGGGCCGGGCCTGTCGCTGCAGTGGTTGGAGGAGCTCTACGATTTGCTCGACACCTGGGATGGGACGAAACCGGGGATGCCCATTGACGCCTCCCACGACGAGCCCATCCGCGAGGCCTTCTCGTCGGGCAACGCGTTCAAGAATGCCATCCGAGACGACGTGGACGATGCCGTTCTGGACGCCGGCTGGCTGAAAAGCACGCTGGTAGTGGACGGCGAGCGATTTGTGGTTGTTTTCCGGCCGGTGCTTGACGTCATCCTCCGCATGCTGAGGGAGGGGAAAAGGGTGCGCTTGTGGAGTGGCCAAGACGGGCCCGCACCCCCCACCGACGAGCGGGAGTCGCCACTCGACGGCGACGCCTTCCGCCTGAACGAACAGGCCGTGATGACCGACAAGAAGGACCCGAGTTGCTTTGTCATCGGGCTGCACGTCTTCAGCGACGCGAGCCAGCTATCCTGGTCTGGTGGTACGTTTTCGTCTCTCTTTGCAGATTGAGTCTCTACAGTGTACGTGTGCAGGGTGCCTTGGCAGTTCGGGGTTGTGCTGCTGGCGACTGATCCAAATCTGACTTGCTGCTGGCGGTATTGCCACTACCTCTTTCTGTTTGCCGCTTTTTGGCTGTTCTACAGCACACAAGCTGTACCCCCTGCGAGTGCGTGTCGTCAATGTCATCACCGGTGAGGTGGAGTGGGAGCCGGTCGCGTACATCCCGGTGGTGCGAAAGCAGAAGGAGCCTGCGGCGGATCGGCGGGCCCGCGAGCGGCGCAGCTGCATCCTCCAGCGGACGCTCTACCTCGCCTTTCGCACCACGATTGCTGCGAGCCGCGTTGGCGTGAAAGTCGTGCGCGACGGGACCACGTACGTGGGCTTCCCGCGTGTGCTGCTCTACCTCTGCGACCAACCCGAAGAGAAGGCGGTGCTGTGTTTGAAGGGGGGCAACTGCAACTTCCCGTGCTCCACATGCCTCGTGGCGGCGGAGGAGGCTGGCGCACCCGCTGCGCTGGACGCCGCGGACAGAGATGCCCTGCAGTCGCTGCGGCACCAACTCGAGGCCGAGCTCCTCGAACGACGAGGCCGCGATCCTGAGCGCCGCGCCGAGCTCGAGGCCCTTGGCAGTGCCCACAATCGCCTGCCTGCTTTGGCCGGAATGTTTGGCCTATCCACGGAGCCATTCCTGTTGTACAAGACCGTCGCTTTCGATTGCTTGCACGTACGTGGATGCGCATCTCCCTGTCGGCTTGGCGTGTGTAATCTGCCCCCCCGTGTGCCCTCTTGCGTCTCTGTGTTGTTCTAGACCGAGGCTGACTTGTCCTTTTCGCTGTTCGGGTGCCGTCGCATCTGCACTGCGCTGATCCCAAGGCGCAGGTGCTCGACTCGGGGGTAACGCGGATGCTGGTGCATCGCTTGGTGCGCGTGTTTCCCCATATGTGTGATGGTTATTATCCCCTATGCGAGTCCATTGCGGCAACGTTCCGTGTCGCCAACAGGCGGCTGGAGTTCATGGGCCGTCGATGCAAAGCAAGTCACGTATCGCCCGGGTACGTTCTCCCTGTGCCTTTCTGCCCATCTTCTTTTGGCCATGGTTGGATAATCCTCGGTAGCCGACGCCGCGGTGTGCTATCGACAGGGACTGACAGCCACTGTGCCCTGAATTCGTTCTCCTCTTTCATTGCTGGTGCTCTCCTTTGCCTGCTCATGCCCATTACATGTGCCCCTCCAGCTACATTGTGAGTGCACAAGAGCCGCAGGCCACCTTCACAGGCTCGCAGCAGAGAGCGGGAGTTTATGCCCTTCCATTTGCGGTCAACGGCATCTTCGGATTTGGCAGACCGCGCGCCCCCTCCAGGGCGCAAGCAAGCAAGAAGAAGCAGAAAAAGCGACGCGCCAAGGAAACGAGCAGCGGTGGATGTGGGCTCCGTTTCGGTGGCGGGGGGGACGAGGAGGACGAGCTCCCTGCCGGCTACACGTTCGATTGGGACGCGTACCGCGCCAAGTTCGGCGAGACACCAATTGAGGACGCGGTCACCCTCATGTTCTCCGAGTACGCGGCGCTCTACGCCCGCATTGCGGGGTGGACGACCTCCGCAACGCCGGCGCCGATGACGCTGGCCGAAGGGCAGTCCATCTCCGAGCAGGCGACCAACTTTGTGGTCAACGTGATGTCCCCTATCCTCGGGTACGTGCACACGAGCAAGGTACACAAGCTCCTCGCCCACGTGATGGGGGCGATCAAGTACCACGGCTGTTTGAGCACCGGCAACACCTCCAGCAATGAGGCCGCCCACAAGGACGACAAGCCCTTCTACACCCGGACGAACATGAACATGGACACATTCACGCAGCAACTCGTGCGACAAGCGCAAGGCGCCAAGGAGATTGGCCGCAAGAATGCGGCTGCGGACGCAGAGGCCCGCCGCACCCTTCAAGTCGTGCCCACCCTCGCCGAGCGTGCCGCCACCGCAGCTGCCGCGGCTGCTCCCGCTTCGGAGGCACGCCGCACTCATCATCTCGTCCCCACTCTGTCGGAGCGCGCTGCCACCGCTGCAGCCGCCGCCGCGGCCGCCACCGCCACGGCCGCCGCCGCCGCCGCCGCGGCCGCCACCGCCACAGCAGCCGCTGCCGCGGCTGCCGCCGCCGCCGCCGCCGCCGCGGCCCCCACTGCAGCTACCTCGACCCCTGCTGTTGCTGCCACTGCCACCGCGGCCGCCGAGGCCGCCGGTGCCGTTACCGCTACCGCCGCGGCCGCCACCGCCGCCGCCGCCGCCGCAGCTGCCGCTACCGCCGCCACCGTCGCCCCCCTCATTGGGGCCACCGTTACGGACCCCGCCCGCGCAGCCGCCGCGGCCCCCGCTACAGCAGAGGGAGGCGACGGGACCTCTGCCGCGGCACGTGCCGCGGGCGCAGTGGCGGGCCGCAGCAGGAAGGTGGCTCGTCAGCGGTCGGTGTACAATGTGCCCAAGCTCACCATCGGCGAGCTGTCGCGGCGGCCGGGCATGGCCGCGGTGGGCAAGCTGTTTGACCTGCCGCCACAGAGCAAGGTGCCAGTGTTGGCCACCGTCGAAATCGAGGCCACGTTTGACTGCGGCACCCGCAGCAAGCAGCTGCTGCGCGCGGCGCCCAAGTTCAAGACGGGCATGCCGTGGTACGACGCCATCCTTTTTACGTTGGACAAGGAGGAGGCGGCGCGCGGGGGCGTCAACGAGGGCACCCCCGATGCTAGCGACGAGGAGGGTGGTAGCGACGTGCACGCCGGGGAAGTGCGCGCCATCATCCGCTGCAGGGACGCCGACTACGCGGTCATCTGCGAGATGAAGCCCCTGCCTCAAGAGGAGGGCTGCCCCCTCGGCGACAGGTTCTGCACCCGCTTGGCGTGGGCGGGCTCTGCGGAGGGCGGGCCGGTCATACGAGCCATCCCAGTGCGGAACGTCACCCGCGTCATCCACGTCGTCCCTGATTTCAAGGACTTGGCCAAAAGAAAGGGGATGGGGGCGGCACCTACGGCAATCGGTGGGCCGCGCGCCGACCTCTTTGAGATGCGTTATCACGTGAATGAGTTTCATCCCTGGTGATTGGGGGAGGGGGAGGAGTGCGCGGGGGTGAGTGGTCCGTGCTATGTACTGTAGTCATTGTGTTCATGAGTTCCAACTTCTTGCGTGTGTGCAGGGCAAGCGAAACGAGTACCGCGTGGTCTCTTGTACGCTTTAAGCCAACTTGGATGGAGACGGGCGGCGGGCAAAGGCTGCGGCTGGGAAACAAGAGCCGGCGGGCACGAGCGGGCAACGGCTCGCCTGTGGCTAAGGCAACAGAGCCAGCGGTCACGGGACGGCAAAGGCTCGGCTCTGGCCAAGACAACAGAGCCGGCGGGCACGAGCGGGCAACGGCTCGCCTGCGGCTAAGACAACAGAGCCGGCGGTCACGGGACGGCAAAGGCTCGGCTCTGGCCAAGACAACAGAGCCGGCGGGCACGGGCGGGCAAAGGCTCGGCTGCGGCTAAGACAACAGAGCCGGCAGGCACGTGCCGGGCACTCTGCCTCACGTGCTTCCTGCGAGGCTGTCCAATCGCTTCGCTCGTGGCAAGAATCTCAGCTGTGCACTCACCCCACCCCCACTCTCTGCTGGGCAAATCTAGCGTCACCGCAGAGTGTGACCGGGTGGGACGCCCGCCCGTCAGGACCCCGTTCGCATCGAATCGATGGATTCGATGGGAATGTGGATTGCTCCCATCGAGACGTATTTCGATGGGGCGATGGCCTCATCGAAGCCTCGATGGGATGTCGATGGAAAATCACTCCGAAGTAGACGATGTCGACGGGCGCACGCGCAACAGCGCCGAGGCTGCTCTGTACAGTACCGAGAGCCGTGCAGGACACTGGGAAATCGCACAGGCGAGCAGGAGGCGCCGGCCGCCTACCCTCCGGAACCGTGTGACCGTCAGAGGCCACACCGCTGGCGAGCTCGCAGCGGCCAACATTCAACCTCCGCGTCTGAGATGTAGCTTCCACGCTTGCCATTTGAAGGTGGCAGCCCAAGCGTCGTATCTCCCGATGAACGAAACCAGGTGGCGGTCGAAACACCTGTGCTGGGCCGCTCCCACGGCCAAAGAGGATCTCGGCACCTTGCGGGTCCCATCCAGAGCGTCGTCTTGTGCAAGAGTCTGGGCAGATCGGACACCTTCGCAATCGTGGTTGTCCAATGGTGTCATTGCCAACAGATATTTTGATGTCTGAGGACACGTCATTCAAATATGGGTTGTCACTTGTCGTCCTGTATTCACCGGCAGGTGATGTGGTCAAGTTCTTCCTCCGATCAATGCGGGGCCACTTCTATTTGGATTGCAAAACGCATACTGTCAGCTGACGAGAGGCAGCACAAGTATGTTATTTTCCTTCCCATCAAACCTGTATTGTGAATACAAGCGTGGTTCATCGCTCACAATCGCGGTCTGAGCCAATCAATCAGCGATCGCTTGCACAGCACCGACGCTGGCGGATACACTTTTCATTGTCATCCAACAAAAAAGTGACACCTGCGATTCATGGAAACGCCTTCTCAGCCAATCAAACCATAGTTTCTTGGACCAGACTTGTTCGTGAGGGTCTTCTTTTTGTTGGGAAGCACGATGTGGGAAGCACAAGAAGACACACGGACAAGGGCGCGCCGACAAACACCGCACCGCCTACTGCGCCACTCCCTGTCATCTACCATCCACGCCAAGAGTCCCTGTAGGGCTCGACCAAAACGTCGTTGAGCCCGCTCCGCCGGCGGGAACGCTCCTCTGGTTCCAACCCGTCTGCGGCCACCACCTCGGCCGTCAACGCCGCCATCGCGGCGCCCTCCTCGCGGCTCGACGCCCACGCTTGGTGCCCAAACGACTGGCTGGCTGCTCGGCTGTGGGTGCCCGCATCGACGCGCGCGTGGTGTCTCAGCGACTGCCGCACCGTCGCGGGGCGGGGGACGGCCTGTGACGGTGGCCGTCAGCCAACAAGTCGCACCTCGTCGGCACCAGTGACCGCGGTGTCGACGCGGTCGGCGGGCGCGAGCGGGGCGTCTGTCAAAACGGTGAGACATCCGCCCACGGGGGTGCGCCGCCCGCGGATCGACGACGAGCACCCGGCCGTCGGGGCACGCGGGGGAGGGACGCGGCCCACCGGCAGTGCACGGCCCCCGGCTCAACGTGGAGCGCCGCGCCCCCACCGCCACTGGCGCGGCGGGTGGGCGGGCACGCCATGCACCGGCGGGCGCCGCCCGGCGCCCGTCCGCACCGCCCGCAACGGCCGCGGCGCCCGTCCGCACCGCCCGCAACGGTCGCCTGCCGGCGGCCACGCGTCCAGCGCAGGCCCCCACCCGACCCCGCGCCCGTGCCACCGCCGGTCTGCCGACGCGTCGCGACAGACGCCGCATGCCCCGTGCGCGCGCCGCTCGGTGCGGGCGGGGGCACCGCCGGGTCCCCCCCCCGGGGGTCTGTCGACGACCAGGCCACAGACGCCGCTTGGGCGCCGGTGCGGCAAGGGCGGCCGCGCGCCCGCGTCGCTCGGCGGTTGCCGCCACCAACCCGCAGGTCGGTGGCCAACGCAGGGGGGCGCCCCACCTCGGGCGCGTCGTGCGGCGGCGCCGCGACTCGGGCGGGGCGAGCGCCCTCCCGATCGGCCCGCGTCCGACCGACCGCCGCACCGTGGGTGGCGCCCGAGCCGCTGACCACCGCCGCCGCCGTCGGCGCCGCCACCCCCACCCTCGGCAGCGGTGCCACCGACGCGCCGCGCGCCCGTCGGCGGGACGCCCCCGGCCGCAGTGTGTCGCCGCCG
>Ga0209187_1003575_pt1 | contig 12781 bp, 9 predicted proteins | sample BantaG_FD_187430 | JGI IMG/M metagenome (GOLD analysis project Ga0209187, IMG submission 187430) | Marine algal microbial communities from Bantry Bay, Ireland - BantryBay_4 metaG (SPAdes) (version 2) | ecosystem: Host-associated > Algae > Red algae > Unclassified | place: Bantry Bay, Ireland... | reverse complement strand
TTCTCTTGCAATCCCTGCTACTAAGCCTAAGTGATCGATTGACTTACTTCTATAATTTGTTGCACTTTCCATTAGGCCAAGTTATAACTAATTATTTTATTTCTACAACAGGGGTGCGGAAGACACGTTTATAAGCGTATTCAAAAAACATGTCAACAATCTTAAAAATTAGATTAGAAAGGGTTTCTAAAAATTAGCAATATTATTCACAATCAACAAAGTGCAGCAGCAAAAACCCACCCTCAAAGTAATCCCTTCAGCGAAACTACGCCCGATTGCAACGAAAAGCCCACAGCCACAAATGCACAGTTAACAAATATACTTTTCAGATCACCACAAACTAAAAAATTCCGATGTAAAAATGCATAAAGGCAAAGCGAGGACTTGCAGTGTAAAGCGGGGAGACTACAAAAAACGAAGCGACAAACTTTCCGTCCAAAAAAAACAAAAAAAATCCACAAACTTTTCAGCCTATGGATTTATCAAGTTAAAATGGTCGAGAAAATAACTTGAATCATTTCTTTCTGTAACGAAATTTATTCTCCGTTGAAATAATCTTTTACTCTATCAAAGAAGCCTTTTTCTTTGCTGCTAGGATTCGGCTTGAAGTTGTGCATATCTCTTAATTTTTCCAATAAAGCACGCTCTTCAGATGTTACTTGCTTAGGTGTCCAAACATTTACCTCCACCAATTGATCTCCTGTTCCATAACTGTTAATAGATGGTAAGCCTTTGCCTTTTAGTCTAAATATTTTTCCAGCTTGTGTGCCTTCTGGAACTTTGATTTTTGCTTTTCCTCCAATCGTTGGAACCTCTACACTTGTACCCAATGCTGCATCGGCAAAATTGATGTACAATTTATAAATAACATTGCTGCCATCTCTCTGTAAATGCTCGTGTGGCACTTCTTCTACAAGGATCATCAAATCTCCTGGTGGTCCACCTCGTTCTCCATAATTTCCTTTGGAACTCATCGTCAATTGAACACCGTCATGAACGCCTTTTGGAATATCTAATGTAATGGTTTCTTCTCCATACATCCTTCCTGTTCCATTACACTTGCTGCATTTGTTAGTAATCATTTGACCAGAGCCATTACAAGTAGAACAAGCAGCTGTTGTTTGCATTTGTCCCAAAATGGTCTGAGTCACTCTACGAACGTATCCTGAACCCTGACAGGTAGAACATGTAGCTGTGTCACCACCACGCCCATTGCAAATTTTAGTATCATCACAAGGCACATATTTTTTTACCTTGATTTTTTTCTGTGCACCGTTCGCCATTTCCTCTAGCGTCAGTTTTACTTTCACTCTAAGGTTGGAACCTCTTCTTCCCATTGGTCGTCTGCCTTGTGCAGAACCACCACCGAAGCCGCCACTAAAACCACCACGACCGCCACCGCCAGCTCCACCGAAAATATCTCCAAAAATATCGCCGAAATTAGAGAATATATCGTCCATTGACATGCCGCCGCCACTAAAGCCGCCACCGCCGCCGCCAAAGCCGCCACCACCAACACCTTGGTGTCCAAAGCGATCATATCTAGCACGTTTTTGGTCATCAGATAAAACCTCATAAGCTTCCGCAGCTTCTTTAAATTTTTCCTCAGCAGCTTTATCATCAGGATTTCTATCTGGGTGATATTTTAATGCCACCTTACGATAAGCTTTTTTAATAACTGCTTTGTCTGCATCTTTAGACACGCCCAATATTTCGTAAAAATCTCTTTTCGCCATTTTCTTTTTTTTCATTATCTAATACCTTGATTCATTATTTTTAAACCAAGATGAAAGACAAATAATTAACTTCCTACCACAACTTTAGCATGGCGAATAATAATGTCATTCATATAATATCCTTCCTCTACAACATCTACTATTTTGCCTTTCATCTCCTCTCCTGCCTCAATTTTAGTAATAGCGTCGTGTAAATCAGAATCAAAATCTGTTCCTTGTGAATTCATTGCTACAACACCGTGCCCTTCTAAAACTCTTTTTAGTTTTTGGTAAATAAGTGTAAAACCTTCATTGTGATCCGCTTCATCTTCCGCGATATTGGTTTTTAAGGCTCTTTCAAAATCATCCATAACAGGTAAAAAGCTAATTATTGCTTTTTTACTAGCAGTTTGTATTGTTTCTGAACGCTCTTTAGCAGATCTTTTTTTGAAATTATCGAACTCGGCAAACAATCTAATAAACTTGTTTTTAGACTCCCCTAAATCTGTTTTTAGTTGCTCATTTTCTCTATTTAAAAGCCCAAACTCGTCTAGTTCCTCTTCCTCCTCAACTATTTCTTCTTGTGTTCCTTTGGCAGTCGATTCGTTTTGAGCAGTTTCCGTATTTTCATTTTTCTTTAAATCCTCTTGTTCGATATTATCGTTTTTCGTACTCATTTTCAATTTTAATTTATGAAAGAATTTACAAATCATAAAGCTTTATTAGCTTTGGAATGCTGAAAAAATAACTTTACATTTTTGACTTCGAGATTTAACGATATTCTGCCGCACCGGCGGACCAGTTAAAAATACTCGCTTTAGCCCTGCTAGGACTGCGTTTTTTCCCGAATGTCGGACCACTTAAATATCGTCAAATCTTTTTGTCAAAAAATTGTAAAGTTATTTAATCAACATCCCTATGCGGTATATGACAATATTGTAGTTCTTTAGTTATAGTCAAAAGTCTTGCCAAGCGATATATTAAGTCATTTTGGCAGCAAACTGGAAATTTAGCCAGATTTGAAGTGTTCTTTTGGCAGTTTTTTTTACACTTATACACCTACGAGGTTTTGGAAACCTCGTAGGTGTATAAGTGTAAAAAAAAGCGTATTTTTGCAATATCAATGGTAAAAATAAAAGACATAGAATTAGGTGAGTTTCCGCTACTTTTGGCACCAATGGAAGATGTGAGTGATCCTCCGTTTCGGGCTTTGTGTAAAAAGTATGGGGCAGATATGATGTATACCGAGTTTATTTCATCAGAAGGATTGATTCGGGATGCTAGGAAAAGTGTGCAAAAATTGGATATTTACCCTTACGAGCGACCGATTGGCATACAAATTTTTGGAGCCAATAAGGAATCAATGATCCGAACGGCGGAAATTGTGGAAGAAGCACAACCAGAAGTTTTGGATATAAATTATGGCTGTCCTGTTAAGAAGGTCGTTTGCAAAATGGCAGGTGCTGGTATTTTACAAGATATTGATAAAATGGTAGACCTTACAAAGACCATTGTAAATGCAACCAGCTTGCCAGTTACGGTAAAAACCAGATTGGGCTGGGATGATAATACAAAATACATTGTCGAAGTAGCAGAACGTTTGCAAGATATTGGCATTCACGCCATATCCATTCACGGGCGAACTAGAAAACAAATGTACAAGGGAGAAGCTGATTGGACTTTGATTGGTAAAATAAAAGACAATCCTAGAATGCACATTCCTGTATTTGGAAATGGTGATGTAAACAGTGGTCCTAAGGCATTGGAAATGAAAAATAAATATGGTGTTGATGGAATTATGATAGGTCGTGCATCTATTGGTTATCCGTGGATTTTTAGAGAGGTCAAACATTATTTAAAAACAGGAGAGGAAATGGCTCCTGCTAGTATTCAAGAGCGTGTGGATGCTGCAAGGGATCATTTAACTCACTCGATTGATTGGAAAGGGGAGCGATTGGGCATCCTCGAAATGCGTAGGCATTACACTAGTTATTTTAGAGGTTTGCCAAACATTAGAGAGAAAAGAATGAAGTTGGTGACAACCGATGAGCCGAATGAGTTGTTTGACATAATTGAAACCATTAGAGAAGAATATGCCGACTATAAATTTTTTAGCGACGCCGAAAAGAAAGCACAACTTGCACAATAGCATTAAATCTTTTATTTTAATTTCCTTTTTTGGATGGATGTTTTTACTGTTTTCCTGCAATGATTACAAAAAAGTTGTAAATCTCATAAATGGTCGTCATTTTCCAGATATGGCTTTAGAGGATGTCAATGGCAATGAAGTTAAACTGTCCTCTATAAAAAACAAAATCATCTTGGTTGAGTTTTGGGCGAGTTGGTGCAAACCTTGTAGAGTTAAGCATCCTGAACTAAATAAAATTTACGATACTTACAAAGATGCTTCGTTCAATAATGCCGACGGATTTGAAATTTTTTACGTTGATTTAGATAATAAAAAAAAGGCTTGGATAAATGCAATGGAAAAGGACAGCATCGCACATTGGAAGTATCACGTAGCAGATTTAGTAGGCATGAAAAAGTCTGAAATTCCCAAAACATTTCAATTTGAGCAAATACCTACTTCCTATTTAATAGATTCAAAAGGCACCATTATTGGCAAAAATTACTCAGAAGATCGTTTATTTCACGAGCTGAAGTTTCGATTGGCAAAATAGCTTTTGGCTTTTGACCCTTGGCTTTTGTCTTGGACAATAACCAACAGCCACAGCCAACAGCCAAATGATTACCAAATATTTAAAAATGCAAAAAAATCATAATATTTCATCAAATTAACAAACATTTAAATGCATCTTTCCGTAATTTATCAATCGTAACTATTTTTTTGTAACTTTGCGATACACTCACTTTTTATTGATAAAATATAATGCACCGCATTCATATTCTAGTATTCCCCATTCATACGCCTTGTATTCATAAACAAGTGACAGTCTGAATGTAACTCGTCAAATTATTGGAAATAGTCATAATAATTTTTCATAAAAACAAACAATTAATGTTAGATCAAATAAAAAACTTAGTTAAGAACCAAGCAATGGATTACATGAAAGGTTCTGACGAAAAATTGACGGATGAGCAAATGGACGGTGTTGCAGATGTAGCTCAAGACAGTGTAGTTGGCGGATTAAAAGAAGAATTGATGTCTGGTAATGTTAGCGGAATTCAAGGTCTTCTGACTGGCGGTACTTCTGGTCTTGCTGGCAATCCAATCGTTTCTAAAATCGTTGGCATGTTCAGCGGTTCTTTAGTTTCTAAACTAGGTCTTGGTTCTGTTCTTGCTGGTGGCTTAGCTGGTGGAATGATTCCTAAAATTATGGGTTCATTAGGCAATAAAGTACAATCTGATGATCCTGCAAACAGTGGTTTTAGCATGGATGCTTTGACTGGTTTAATGGGTGGTGCTGGCGGTCTTGGTGGCATGCTTAATAATGTTACTGGTGGCGGCGACAATGCTGGTGCTGACGGTGAATCTGGTGGTGGTGCTAGCGACTTGATTAATACTGCAAAAGATAAGCTTGGAGATTTGATATAAATCATTCCAAGAGAGTTGTAAGCAAAAACCCCTCATTGCCTTTGGCAATGAGGGGTTTTTTAGTTAATCTTTAGTTAATATTATATCGCCATTTCTTCAAATACAATCACCAAATCATCGGCTTGTACCATCACCCCTTCATTCAACTGAAGCTTGCTAATTTTAGATTTGCACGTTGAGGTTACTGTCGTTTCCATCTTCATCGCTTCGATTACAAAAAGTGGTGTATTTCTCTCCACTTCATCGCCTTCACTAACAAATACTTTTGATAACTTTCCTTGTAATGGTGCTCCTATGTGATTGGCTGCTTTTGCTTTTTCATTTTCTACAATGTCTACATCCATTGTCAAGTCGGTTACTTGAATGATTCTGGTTTTACCATTCAATTTAAAGCCTACCTCTCTAACGCCGTTTTCATTTGCATCTGTAATGAATATCAGTTGTATCAGAATGTTTTTACCTGGTGCCATTTGAAAAATAACTTCTTCCCCTTCTTTCATTCCAAATAAAAATTCCCATGTTGGAATCACTGAAACATTGCCATATTTCTGATTGTGATCGTAGTAATCCTTGAAAACTTTTGGATACAATTTGTAAGATAAGAAATCTTCAAATTCCGACATATCCTCGTATTCTTTTACAAATTCGGCATACTCTTTTTCAAAATCTATGGGTGTCAAATGAGCGTTTGCCCTTTTAGTGAACGGTTTTTCTCCTTTCAATACCAACTCCTGCATCTTTTTAGGAAATCCTTGATACGGTTGTCCCAACTCGCCCATAAAAAAGCTTTTAGTCGATTGTGGAAAATCAATTTCCTCGCCTTTTTCTAGAATGTCTTCTTTCGTCAATCCATTGGTAACCATATAAAGTGCAAGATCGCCAACCACTTTCGATGAAGGGGTAACTTTGATTATATTGCCCATCAATTCATTTACATCTGAATAGATTTTTGATACCTCGTCCATCCTTCCTGTCAATCCCAAAGCACCAGCTTGACGAGCTAGATTCGAATACTGACCTCCTGGAATTTCGTGTTTATAAACCGCAGCCGTTCCAGACTTTAGACCTGCCTCGTATGGATAATACCAGCTTCTAACATTTTCCCAATAATCCGAAAATTTATTCAAAGAAGTTAAACTAAAACTCGGATCTCTTTTGGTCAATTTTAATATCTGAACCAAAGTATTAAAATTAGGCTGTGCCGTCAGACCTGAAAGTGCCGACAAACTTACATCGACAATATCAACTCCTGCTTCTGTTGCTTTAATGTACGTAGCAAGTTGAGCGGAAGATGTATCATGCGTATGTAAATGAATGGGCAAATCGACTGTGTCTTTCAATGCGAGAATAAGTTTTTCAGCGGCATATGGTTTCAACAATCCTGCCATGTCTTTTATGGCTAAAATATGTGCTCCTGCATCCTCCAATTCCTTGGCTATATCTAGGTAATAATTTAAATCGTATTTGGGTTTTGAAGGATCTAAAATATCTCCTGTGTATGCAATACAGGCTTCCGCAATCCCCAAACCATCGGTTCTTTCTCGAACAGCCTTTATGCTCACTTTCATATTTTCAACCCAGTTTAATGAATCAAAAATTCTAAAAATGTCTACCCCATTCTCCCAAGATTTTTCTATAAATTTTTCTACGAGATTATCAGGATAAGCCGTATATCCAACCGCATTTGAGCCTCTTAATAGCATTTGCAATAGTAAATTAGGCATTGCTTCTTTTAAATCTCGCAATCGCTGCCACGGAGATTCTTTTAAGAAACGCATCGCTACATCAAAAGTGGCTCCTCCCCAAACTTCCATTGAAAAAGTTTGTGGATGATGAATGGCATAACTTCGTGCCACCGCCAAAATATCCCTTGACCGCACACGTGTTGCCAATAAAGATTGATGAGCATCCCTCATTGTGGTATCGGTAATCAACAATTGTTTTTGTTCTTTGATCCACTTTGTAAAACCATCTGCTTTTAGTTCTTTTAAAATGTCTTTTGTGCCTTTTTGAGGAATCGCATCCTCCTCGAATTCTGGTACAAATGCGGGAAGATAAACTGCCTCTTTATTGATAAATGGAACATCATCGTTTCCATTCACAGATGCATTGGCAAGAAAACGCAGCAGCTTCGTTGCTCGATTTCTTCTTTTCTTATAATTAAATAATTCAGGATTTTTTGTGATAAATTTCACCGTTGCATCACCTGATCTAAATTCTTCATTGCCAAGAATATTTAACAGAAAATCTATATTCGTTTTTACTCCTCTAATCCTGTATTCTATTAAGGCGCGATTAAGTCTATTGCTCGCCCCTTCCAATGTTCTTCCCGAAGCAGTAACTTTTGCCAACATCGAATCAAAGAAAGGAGAAATGGTTACACCTGGATACGAACTACCTTCATCAATTCTGATTCCAAACCCTCCTGCATTTCTATAAGCGATGACCGTCCCAAAATCTGGCTGAAAATTGTTTTGCGGATCTTCCGTTGTCACTCTACATTGAATCGCAAAACCATTGCAATAGAGTTTTTCTTGTTTAATATCTATTTCTTTTGAATCCAACGCATAACCTTCCGCAATCTTAATTTGTGTCCTTACCAAATCAATTCCTGTAACGACTTCAGTAATGGTATGCTCTACTTGAATTCTTGGATTTACTTCTATAAAATATATTTTATGATTGTCATCTACATCCACCAAAAACTCAACCGTTCCAGCATTATTGTATTCAACATGCTTTGTAATCTTTAAAGCATATTCATACAATTTATCTTTACATTCCTGACTCAAAGATTTTGCTGGAGCGACCTCAACAATTTTTTGAAACCGTCTTTGAACAGAACAGTCTCTTTCAAACAAATGCACCAGATTTCCATGATGATCCCCAACAATTTGTACCTCGATGTGTTTGGGATTTTCGATAAATTTTTCAAGAAAAATAGTATCATCCCCAAATGCATTCATCGCTTCACGCCTAGATTCTATAAAAGCTTTTTGCAAATCTGAATCCGTCCGAATGACACGCATTCCACGACCGCCACCACCCGATGCAGCTTTGACAATAACAGGATACCCAATGCGGTTTGCCTCTGCAATTGCCTCCTCTGTGGTCGTCAACACTCCAATATTGCTTTCAATGATTGGCACACCAGCTTCCACTGCTACTTTTTTGGCTTTTACCTTATCCCCTAGCCTCTCCATTATTTCAGGATCAGGACCGACAAAGATGATTCCTTCTTCCCTACATCTTGTAGCAAACAACACATTTTCCGACAAAAAGCCATAGCCTGGATGAATGGCTTGAACACCCGCATCTTTTGCCACTTTTATAATCGCTTCTATATCCAAATAAGGCAAAAGTGGATCATCATCTTTCCCTATTTGATAAGCTTCATCCGCTTTGTATCTGTGTAGCGAATAGCGATCCTCAAAAGTATATATGGTAACCGTTTCTATATTTAGCTCAGTACAAGCTCTAAGAATCCGAATGGCAATTTCTCCTCTATTGGCAACCAGTAATTTATCTATTTTAGTCTGAGACATTTCTATGTTTTTCTAATACATTAATCAGGACAAACTCAATTGGGATACAATTTACTTCCAAAATAACAAAAATTATAAAATCATTGGCAAATCAGCTATTTAAGTTATAAACAGACAAAATGCTGTTGGTCTTTGGCTGTTGGCTGTTGGCTGTTGGCTGTTGGCTGTTGGCTGTTGGCTCTTGGCTCTTGGCTGTTGGCTGTTGGCTGTTGGCTGTTGGCTCTTGGCTGTTGGCTCTTGGCTGTTGGCTGTTGGCTCTTGGCTCTTGGCTGTTGGCTGTTGGCTGTTGGCTCTTGGCTGTTGGCTGTTGGCTGTTGGCTGTTGGTACAAAATAAAAGCCAAAAGCTAAAGGCTAAGAGCCAAAAGCCCAAAAAAGCCTCTTAAACACATAAATTACCGTTTTTACATTAATTAGTCAAGTGAAAAAAATATATTTGTGTCAAATTGACAAAAAACATTAACAAAATCATTATACAAAATTTAAATAAAGCATTATGAACAACAAGTTTATCAAAAAGCAATTGCTCTGTTTTGTAGCATTTTTGCTATTTACCAGTGCATCCGTATTTAGCCAAAAAGGCGTGAAAGATCATGTAATAACCATTACACCAACAAGCCTCCTCGGAACAAAACTCAACCTAGGATATGAGTATACACTCAATTCTAAAATGGGGTTAAAACTAGGCTACGGATTGGTTGTTGTGAATGAAACTGACGGATTGGTTGAAGAACTAAATGACGGTTTTGGTTCCTCTACTAATAATCTAACAACCAACCCTAAATTCAAGGGCTTTGATATAACGCCTGAATTGAGATTTTATACAGGAGGCAATGCTGCGGAAAATTTTTACATTGGCCCTTTCCTTAGATATTACAAATACAAAATTGATGACATTGCTTATGATTTTGAAGATGGTGATAATATCCAAAGAGAAGGAATTGCAACCACTAGTCTAAGTGCAATTGGTGGTGGATTTATACTTGGTGGTCAATGGATTTCTGACGCTGGATTTACTTTTGGAGTAAATTTGGGACTAGGCGGTGGTTTAGGTAAAATAAAAGCTGAAGTATCGGACATTTCTGGAATTGAATCTGGACAAGGCTACAAAGACCTCGAACAAGATTTTAGAGATTCCATTAATGAAGATCTCGACGGATTTCCAATAGATAAACTGGGCATTTACAGCACAAATAATTCTGTTGGAATTGAGACAGATAGATTCCTTGTACCTATTTTCAGATTTGGACTTGCTTTGGGTTGGGCGTTTTAATTGAGGGAAGTTGTTCAAAACAAAAAAGCCCGTCATCCCAGAATTTTCAAAGCGAAGCGACGAAAATATCTGGTTGGACTCGCACACGAGATCTCATAAATGTTTAGGACAAAACTTATTTTAACCCACAGTTTTTCCGTAGCACATAGATTGTACTTCGCTACTATAAACACAAATCAAACGACGATACGCAAACCGTTAAATAGAAATATTTTAAACTGCTTAATATATTAAGCAGTTTTTTTTTATTTTAACGAAAGCTAAATAAGTATTGAAATCTAATTCAACTAATTGATTTTCAAATAATTATACACAAAACCAATTCTTCTCCATAAGTTTTTTCTAAAATTTTGCAATTGTCCGCTGGAACACATTGATGTAATTTTGGGCTTTATTCATCCCTAAAATTATTTATAATGAAAACTCGATTAAGCTTTTTTGCTTTATTGCTATGTGTACTATTTTTTGCGTGTAAAAAAAATGATATTTTGACTGAGGAAACTGTGGAAGTTTCGGCAGTTGAAGAAAGTGGTCCTACATTTGGTGTATCAACCCCTGAATTACCAGACATTCCGCCTATAATTATACTAAATGACAAACAAAGCCAACATACTTTTGGAAACTGTATAAATATCCCATCAAATATTCCATTTTATATAAATGCTGGAATGATTCAAGGAAATCAAATTCTTATTGAATATGAAACCAACCCATCATATACTGGAACCAAGCCTGTAAATTCAATGATATTGGATTATTGTATTTCAACAAAATCAAATTTCATTTTTAGTAGTGATTTTAGTGATTGCACAGGGAATAGCTGGCAACATTATTATGATGATAATTTAATAATTACTATCCCTCAAACATATGATGATGTAAAATTATCAATACAAGGTACTTGTTTTACTATTGGTGGTCCCACCTATACATTTAGTTTTTATCACATAGTTAATAAATATGGTAGTATTATGAACCAATCAATTGATTATGATTTTGGCGTTATAGAAGGCTCCACGACAAGCTGTATTTGTCCTGTGTGTTCTCAAACCTATACTTTGATTATGCCTTAAAAAATAGAGTTTCCAGCTTACAAACTCAAAGCTACCTTTTCCATAAGCCATGCTTTGTTAATCAAAAGACTGCAATCGGCAATTTCTGATTGCAGTTTTTTCAACCTTTCCTTATCTTTCATAAAAATACATTCATTTAAATCAGACGTAAATTTGACAAAATTTAAAAATGAATCCTTTTGTTCTTCTGGAAGAATACCTTCCCTTTTTTTTCTCCACAAGTAATCTTTAAATGCACTTTTTATTCGTCCAAAATTTTCGATATCTTCCATTTCAAAATATATTTGCAGCTCTAATGTATTCCCTTGTAAAGCATAAAAAATCGTTACATATTTCAACGTTAATAATAACTTTAGTCCTTTTTCAAGTTCATTGCAATGAAAGTAATATTTTGCTTTAGCAAGTGCAACTGCATGGATTCTTTCACTCTCTTGTATAAAAGTAGAATATTCATCAATAAAGCCTCTAACCCATTCTAGTTCATTTGCTGCGAGTGCAGTATTTATTACATTGTGAAAGGTATCGCTACATATAATATCATCCTGTAAAAACAATTTTTGTTCTATTGCAAAATTATTTATTCTAAAAAGATCATTTAAAGCACCCTCCTTTCTCCCTAGGTGATTTTTATAACAAATATGAGCAAGGTAAGTCACCAACTCTTTTACTTCTGTATAATCAAACTGCTTATAATTTTCAAAAAAACCATGTTCCATTTTATCATATTGTACAGTTTTATTTAGTACAACAGAGTTAAAAATTTTAGCCAACAACTGTATTTGTTTGGTTTCTGCAAGATGCTTTCTTTCTACCTCATTTATTAACTTTTCTAATGGAATTGACTGTTCATTATCGTTACAGTCTGCGTTTCTTAAAAATATACCAGTAAAATGTCCATTTAAAGTCCAATAAATTTTTTCAGCGATAAAAAACTGCTCTAATTGTTTTATAATGACATTCGGCTGATTAGTAAACTCTGACTGCTCTAAAAAGCCAGGATGACTGAAGCGCATTTTCTTCAATTTATATAAATTCAACAGATGCTCGATTCCTGGAACACCTCCCTTTGACCAGTCTTTTTCTAATTTATCAGTTTGCGTAAAAAATAATTTCGTCTCTTTCCTAGATTTCAGAGCCTTTAAAAACAAAAACTCTTTTTCTACTGGCTGCTTTTCCAACTCTATTTGAATCATAAAGTTCTTTAAAAGAGGTTTAAGGTTAAATATCAAATTGTTAATATTCTTCAAGCCATTAGCCTCTTTGGGATACAGTTTCTGTGAGACTTTGTTTTTATCAATAAATTTTTCTGGAAACTCTGGATGGTATTTTTTTAAATAATTATAAAAATCCAATAACCGACTCTGTTTATTGGTAGACTTATATACAATATATTTACCAAACCCCTTCATTTCATCGCTTGTTAAAGATTTTAAAAGTAGTAAAACTTTGCTATTTTTCATTTATTCCTAGATTGTTGTTTGAATTAGATAAATGGGGCGCAGTTGCGATCTGTTCCATTTTTTCACCTTGTTTTTATGATGTTTTCGAAAATAATATCCCAGCGTCCCGACAATAAAGCACCTCTTAGGAAATACAGTTTTTCGACATTTTTCTTTTCCCA
>Ga0209187_1003574_pt1 | contig 12782 bp, 11 predicted proteins | sample BantaG_FD_187430 | JGI IMG/M metagenome (GOLD analysis project Ga0209187, IMG submission 187430) | Marine algal microbial communities from Bantry Bay, Ireland - BantryBay_4 metaG (SPAdes) (version 2) | ecosystem: Host-associated > Algae > Red algae > Unclassified | place: Bantry Bay, Ireland... | reverse complement strand
AAACAATAAAAAACAATTAATTTTACTTATGAATTATTGCCTAATTTAAGTGGTACACTTTGGATGAGATTAGGTGGTACACTTTCATGAGATTATGCAATTAGCCAATCTCTGCGTTAAAAATACTCTTCATAGCTACCGCTATGACTGCGTTTTTTGCCTTAATCTTAACAAATTCTATTCTATAATCTTAACCGACATCTTAAAATTTAAATGGTATAAGGCTAAGTGTAATAGTAATGACAATGATGGAGAAGCAGGATTATCGAGGCCTATCACTGTAACTTCTCGTTATCGAAAATATTAAAGTCAGTATAAGATATACTATATAAATCAGCCAATCACCCTCTAAAGGAAAATCATCACCTAATGACCTAAGAAACATTTTGGGAGAAATACAGATACAGTATAGAAAATATAGAAATGGAAGAATATGCAAGATGACGATATTAATAATAACGCTCTTACACGAAAGTCTGTACTTTACATAGAACGAAAAAATAACTATAAAAAATAAGGGCATCCAATAAAATAAATAACTAAGGAAAGAGAGAATACCATTTCGCTTTGTAGTCAGTAAGTCATCTGCGGTGATGTAGAGAACTAAGAATAATAACCAAAATATAAGCGACTCTAAAAACCAATGTACTTTAAATTTCTTAATATTCATTCCCTTGTGAATTTGAAATATAAATATCCTCAAACCGTTAGGTTTTCTGGCTAGCGCTGAATGCTTTTTACTGTTAGCTATTCTTCCTAAGGATGTTCAGATTCACTATAACTCCCATTAATTCTCAAAAGCACCTGCTGTTAATGAATTTCATTTATTTTCTGTATAAAAACCCATTTTCTATACCATGCTTTTGAATCTCGTCGGAGGAGTGGATTAATATGGCTGGTACGTCTGTATTTTTTTGAATTAATTTTTTGATCCGTCGAGCATTTTTATTATCACGAGTTTGTCGAATATATATAGCCTTTATTTGTTTGGGAAAACTTCTTACTGACTCGATGTAAAAGTCTGCATCTTTCTCTGCAGAATCTCCAATTAGTATAAAGGGCAATTTTGGATAAGTCTTTAAGATGGACGCAATCGACCTAATTTTATGATTAGCAAATTCATCGGATGGCGTAATTCCAAAATCTCGTAATAGTAAAGGTCCTTTCGGAAATTTTTGTACTCTTAAAAACTCCTCTAATAAGTCATAAATATTCCATGGACTATGTGATAAATAAAAAATAGGATTTTCTCTTTTCCCATTTCCTCCTTTGACAAACTTTTTAAATAATTTTACCATTCCCTCCACTGGCAATCGTTGATGTGCATTCTTAAATATCGTAGCGTATAGCATTCTTAGTTTAAAAAGTGAGCTAACATGAGTTTGTAAAATGGTATCATCAATATCAGTAATGATACCATAGTCTGCATTTTTAGATGGCAAATAAATCTGTCCTTTTGCAGAAATACTTTTGTTGTTTGTTTTTACAGGGAAGAGTAATTCGACTTTTACCGTCAGCCAACTATTGGTCTTTTTCTTACCAGGAGCTTTCCATTTTCTATCTAAAACAAAATATCCTTCCTCATCAGTTTTTACTTCGAAAGATTGGTTAGCGCAAGTAATCCTTACATCAGCATGAGGTACCTCGTCCGTTTCAAATCTTTTAAAACTATTGATAATATTTTGAATTTGACTATCAGTTTTCCCTTTAAAAATGTTTTCATCCTCTAATACTCGGCCCTTCAAGTATATGCGTTTGGAATTAGCATAGCCACGATATGGCAAAATAATAAGAGGATCCTTAGAGTCAAAATTTTCAGCGAAACGATTGATACCTTTACCTATTTTCTTTCCTATTTTTTTAAATCCTTGTAGTGGGTTGTCCATTAATTTATATTTTCTAAGTTCTGACTTCAGATTTTAAATTATAACTTTTAGGCGCCGACCATTTTGTGATTAACCCTATTACTTTAGATACATTTCAGCTAGACCTTTGTATGGGTAACGCTTTTTTGTTATTTAGACATTAAGATAACAATATTCTCTAAGAGTGAAGGTTGTTAGAGATATAATTTAAATTGATATATCGCTTTCTATATGATATAAAACGTAAAGAAGATATGCGTCGTGACTGATAGGGCATGATGTCATATCGAATATTGATATGCGGAGGACGACCGAAGGAAGTCATACGTCATATCTAATGTTAGAATTGCGTTACTTATCTTCTATTGATCTCATCAAATCAAAACATATTTTCTCAATACCTTTCATATTTGGGTTAAATGCAGACACATTCGAAAGCACGACTACTGCATTTTTTGACTGTTCATCTAATACCAATGAGGATGTGTAACCTCCTGTACCTCCATTATGCCAATACCATAGATTTTTAGATTTTGATTTCAATATGTGCCAACCTAAACCAATATCCATTTCCTCGTTCAATCCAGTTGTTTTGTTTCGGGTTAGTTTAAGTTCATTGTTGGTCTCATCAAATTGAGAAAGTACAAATAGAGATAGGTCTTCTGCTGTCGAAAGTATAGCTCCTGCACCAGCCAGGACGGAGAATTCCCAATTCAAAACTTCTTTGCCATCGCTGTTTAATCCTTTCACTAATAATTCCTTCTTTCTTCCTATATCTGTAGTAGAATTAATCATTCCAAATTTGCTGAATATTTGTTGCTGTAATAAATTTTCATAAGTACTGTTTTCAATTTTGCTTAATGTAAAACCGAGCAAGCCTACACCTAAATTCGAATACTGAACTTTACCCTTATTTGTTAACTGGACATCCTCTGCTAAATACTCTAAGAGCTGTCTTTCATGATATTCCTTATAAGGGTTATCAGGATTAACTTTGGCTAAATCCAGATTAGTTGGCAAGCGTGGAAGTCCAGAAGTATGGTTCGCTAATTCAAGAAATGAAATCTTAATATTGTTCTTTATTGGAGTTTTTAAATAGTGATTTATATCATCATCAAGCTTAATTATTCCACTAATTACAAGATTTGATAGTATTGTTGAAGTAAATATTTTTGAGATTGATCCTATTTCAAAAACTTTTCCTTCGTTGCTAATAGAGGAAATGGTATCATTTTCAATCTTTATGCCTGCATAACTTACTTCACCTTCTTTTATCAGAGCTATTGATATTTGCGAATTATTTGGTAGCAATTTCATATTGTCGTAAATAGTTTTCGCTTGACCTCTTGATAAGCTACTTTCGACATTTATGTCATTCACTACATTATCTGTATTGACTTCTTCTGTGTATGGTCTAACAAATATTCCATTGATTTTGGAATTGTTGTCTATTGAAATATTGACAGACATGACTGCTTTTTCAAATTTTGTTTTGTAAGACGCATAGCTATGTTTTTCATATTTTAAGAATTCTCGTTGAGTAATCTTACCTGCACGTGATTTAAGTCCTTGAAAAAACTTTTTAGCCTCTTTTTTTGGTAAAGCTTTCTTCATGACTTCAGCAAACATTGAGAATATCGCTTTATGGTCATCATTATTGTAATTAATTATAAAACTGTCGGTCACTGCTTTATTAGCGTTATCTTCTGTTTGTCCATATATTAAATTGGCTAATAATATCAGAATTACATACAATGGAATTTTCATAGTTACTTTTCTATTTAATTTCTCGCCTTAAGTTACGAATTCTCTATGCGAAACTGACATCAACAAAGAAGTATTTGCACAGTCTGACGATAACGATATATCGTCGTCTCCGCCTGAGGAGGATATGCGAACATATATAATGTTAAGTACTGCTTACTCGATAATTCATCATTGACATTATAATTCATCCTCTTAAGAATATTTCCATTAGAATCATATACAAAGCGAATTTTGGAAAAACCTCGGTTATCTTCAGATCTTTCGCCGATTCGATTAAAGAAAGATATCTCCTGCATTGACATATTTGAATTGTAGATTATCTTTCCCATACTGATATCAGAACAAGGGTATCCACTCTCATCAGAGTAATATTCTCTATAATTTTTCCCATATTTATTAAAGTCTCTGAAATCAATTTTCGCAAACCCAAAATTTGGATGACTGGTTAGTTTTTTATCAGCATTTAAAAACTCCTCTCCATAAAACATACCATTTTGATCAAACTGGAAGACAACTTTAGCATATCCATACTTCGCATTTATTAGCTTGCCTTCTTCATCTCTGTTCTGTCGAGAAGTTGTATAATTATTATGATCGTAAGTTAAATGAACGATTCTGAAATCATTTACATCTGGAATTGTGTCATTTTTTATATTATATCTTATCTCTGTTAAAATTCTATTATGAGAATCTCTTGTCACTTTTATCAGTGAAATTCCATTCTCTTCTACTAAATTTCCATCATCGTCAATATTCCCTTTTTCAATCCAATGTCCATTGCTATCAACTTTGAAACTGTAATATTTTATACCATTTGAGTTTACGGTACTTACACCAGAAACATTTTTAAATTCGTATTGATAACCATGTTTTGTATGTTTTCTAATTCTTTCATGAGCACCAAAATTTGTGTTTGAACTTGGTTTTCCAGAATTAAAATATTTTACACTTTTGAAATTTTCTTCTTCATCAAATTCAACAAAGTAACAGTTAATTATCCTCGACTCCTCTTCGCTTATTTTAATTGTTGGTTTTATACTTTGACCAGTGTGGTCATTGTTCCAATTTATATAGTAACCTGTTTCGGATTGACCTATTAGAAGTGCAGGAAAAAAAAGTATTAAATATTTAAAATATCTCATTTTACATATTTTTAGTTTTGATTAACGTATGATAGTAAGCTGCTTCTCTGCAGACGAAGGAAGCAGATATGATGATTTTGATAATTTATGGGCTGGCTTCTCATTTTAATAGGAAATACCAACCTTCTTACGAATATATTGAATATTGTCTATTTGGTTCAACATAAAGTGTGCAACATCTGCTCTTGAAATTTTTAATTTTATCTTTTCGGTAGGCTCGAAGCCGTGTTTGTAATTCTCTGTCATTGTACCGTTGGTCATATTTCCAGGCCGGACTATTGTCCAATCAAGATTAGATTGCTCTATCTCCTTCTCTTGTAATTCGTGATCTTTAAATGCATTTTTAAGTATGAATGGAACAATTAAATATTTCATATGCCAAGGTAATACCGCTTTACTATCAGCGTATCCTAATGAAGTTTGACAAATGAACCGACTTATTTCTTTTGCTTCCATTGCCTTTACAATATTAGTTGTTCCGTCAGCCCGCAACTTTGATTTATCGGAAGCTGGCATTCCAAGATTGCAGAATACAATGTCTTGATTATAGATCGCATTACTTACATCATTATAGTTCAAAACATCTCCCTTGATAATCTTTAAATTATTGTTAGAGATGTTTAGTTTCTGTGGTGTACGAACAAAAGCAGTTACATTATAATTTTTCTCCAACGTTTGTTTTACAAGTTCCTGACCCGTTCCTCCTGTGGCTCCAAATATTAGTATTTTCATTGTAGCTTATTTTATTTTATTGATCCAATTTTTTAATACATCCTTTTCTTCTTTACTTAATTTGATGTCATCTCCTTTTGGCATTCGTTTCCAGATGAATACTTGCCTGTTTATTTTCTTAGAAAATTCATTCATATTATCAATCGTAAAAATCTTGCTGGGATTGTCATACTTATGGCAAACGTTGCACTTGGTTTTAAGAATGCTGAATGCTGCTTCTTGTATTTCTGGATCTATGGGCTGGACAACATAATCTTTGGGAAATGTAGCACAACCAAATAGGATAAGAATAATCGTATACTTCATAATTTTATTATTTATGAAACAAAGGTGAGAGTCTTCTGGATTTGATAATTGAACAAAACCGTCAAAAGTGACTTATTTCATTTTAGATAAAACTTCTCTGGGGGTTTCTCCTGTATACTTTTTAAATGATCTTATGAAATGCGATTGGTCAGCAAAGCCGTTATCATAAGCAATATCCGTTAGCTCATTGTAGTCGGATTCTTGGATTTGGTTTAAAGAAAAACTGAACTGAATAATTTTGGCAAATTGTTTTGGAGTAACGCCAATCATTTTTCTGAACCTTCTTTCAAAAGTCCTTTCTGTAATAAATAATTGCTCTCTCAATTGTCTGATTTGGATTTTCCCCTTGGAATCAAATATGGTAGAGATCGCTAATTTTATTGAATTATCTAAATTGCTTGAAGATTTCTTCACCAATTCAAGTATGTAATCGGAAATTATCTCGATTTGCTTTTTTGTGTTTTCTTTGATAAGACAAGAAATGGTTTTATCTGTTTGGATATCTTTTATTTGCATTAAGTCATAGCAGGCATCATTGATTTCTTTTGGGTTAATGCCTAATAACAATCTTGTTGCAAATGGATACAATTGAAAAACAATTAGTTTATATGCTCCTTGGATTTCAAGTTCAATTGGTTCAATCGTTTGGCCGTAGAGAAAATAATTAGGAAGTAACTTGTTGATTGGAAGTAGTTTAATTGCTACTTGGGTTTCAGTATACATAATACCAGGATATCCGTCTGCATAAAAAGGAAGTTTGTGATCAGAATTATTGCTACTTTCTAAAAGGTAGATCTCTTTTATAAATGGAGTAATTCTATTATCCCTTTCAATCTTTGTCATTTTTTTTTGCTTGTGCTTAACACAAAGGAATGTATGTGGATTTTTAATACGCATACATTTCAGTTGGACCTTTGTATGGGGTAACGCTATGTTGTTATTTAGACTTTAAGATAAGAATATTCTCTAAGATTGCAGGTTGATTATATAGCTACATGTAATATCAAGGTGACGATTGACTAACGGACTAGTATATTTGACTAACAGCAGTAGGATTAGCTCTGATTTCTTTAGCAATATGCACAGGAGTTCTGTTATAGCGGTGGCTATTATCATATCGTTAGCAGTTTTATGTTAGGCGTTACTTTCGGAGGAGCTCTGTATCTAGGTATTATGATGAATTGGAATATCCAATCTTTATTTTTAGGTATGTCCTTGATTTCAAAATCCATACTCTGACACTTCTCACAACTGTATCGTGCTACTTTTAGCAATTGCATTAACACTGAAAATAGCGTCGATATACTGTCTTTATTCTTAAGTAATTTCTGATCTATTTTATTGAGATACTTCTTAAATGTTGCCGAAGCATGCAATCCATAATATCTTGACTTCTGGAAGTATGGACTGTCGAAAGATAGTGAATTTATTCCAGAGGGTGTAAGTCCACATTCACTTCGCTCAGTGCAGGCTCTTACAGGCAAGTTGGTGAAGCCTGTAAGTAAGTCGCAAGGTTGCTACGAGTAATTGTAGGACTGAAGCCTGCCTGCCTGAATAGGTAGGGAAGCGAGACTACAAAATCCGGTACTGACGAGATATACTTCGTTGTGATTGACCTAAATCGTAGAGTCTTATTATTTGTTTTTGTTGCATATCATTGATTCTTGTGTTACTCATCCTTCGGCATTTGTATGCGAAGAAATTAAGAATCATTACCCTTATTGAAAGTGGTACACTTTACGTAATAATTACTGGTACACTTTCCATGAGACTTAATGGTACACTTTGAATGAGATTATGTAGGAGCCATTCCCTGATCATCCAGTGTTAGCTAGCGTTTTTCATTTTCTTGATTCTTTGTGGGTACACAACGAATTGAATAAAATTAAATTCTAAATGATTTAGGCTTAATGTCTTATCTCGATGCTCAAGGTTTAAGACTGGATAGTATCTTAAATTGGTTCTTAATATCCACCAATCGCCTTTTTCGCTTGGTCTTATATCCCAGCCGAAAACGATATTTGGTGAAAATATTGTTTCGCTAAATTCAGTAATTGCGACTCCATTATCGGTCTCTTTCAATGTTAGATATTCACAACTCGTCCCAACTCCTATGAAAGGAGCAAAGCCGTGATAATCTCCTAAGAATTTATAACATTCAAGATTTACACTTCTACGCATTATGTTTTGCTCGAAACCGTAGGCTTTCCTTTTTTGATTGATTGGTCGAAATGAAAGAGAAGTTATTAAGTCGAGTTTTGTATAATGATAACCTAAGACTATATCAGGAAAGATTATTGGCATTGACTTGTCATCCAAAAATGGATATAAATCGGTTATATAGTCAGAAGATTTGATGGGGAACACTGCAGAAGGACCCGCTCCAAAGAAGAATCCCCATTTATTCGATTTAGAAAACAGTTTATTCGAATTTCGGGAAACTTCGGTGTCCGAAAAGCCGGTTGTCTCTATTGTATAGTTCACTCCAATTTGAAGTAGGTTAACTGGGAATCGATCAGAACTCATTTCCGATCTTGTAAGAAATGTATTGAATTCGGTTTTTAATACACGACCATATTCCAATGTAACATACAAGTTGGGTAATTGAATGCCTAATCCTAAATCAAAGACTGATTTAACCTTGGTATATCTAAAATCTTGATCTGATGTATTTTTCTGGGAGTAAGTGAATGGTGAAAATTTGTATCCTATATATGGTCTAACAGTGTTGATTTTGGATGCGAGAGGATATACTCTAAGACCAGTAAATGTACCTAATTCATAGTTATATTTTGTGTCATTCTTTTTCAACTTTATATCAACAGTGCTGATAGAAACATAAAAGTCAGCGTGACCCCAAAAATGAGTAGCTCCTATATTAATTGCAGGTGTTACGAAACCACTTCTTTCAAAACTCTGTAGGGGGCGATTTGTGTTTTTGAAATTCCCATCCGGTAAATTTGGTGTAAAAAAATTACTTATACCAAAGTAACTTTTTGCAAACTTATGGCGTTCAACCCAATCCTGACTATAACCTTTGAATAGAGAAAGTATAATAGTCAGGAATATTAAAAAACTTTTCATATGCCTTTATTTTAAATTTAATGATAGCTTACGCATGAATATACGCGTCGTCTCTGTGAGGTACTAACAGATATGATCGTCGTATATTGTTAGACTCCGTGCTTCACGTTTAAGCGGTTTGTTTAATCTTCTTCTTCGTAATCATCAAAGCTTCATCCTTGAACCTTCTATTAACTGCATTTTTAAGTTTGTATGGTCTGTTAAAAGTCTCTTGAGTCATTTTAAAATGTTCAGATAGTATTCTAATAGTTTCTTTTGATAATCCTTTCTGATAATTAAGGATTTTTGAAATTGTACCTTTTGATAAAGATAATATTTCGCCTAAATCTTTAGCAATAAGATTGTTTTCTATCATTAGTTGCTTTATTATCTCAATTGGATCTAAGTCAGGAATTTGATATTGTTCCTCATCCCATTTCTCAATTAATAAGGTTAACAATTCAATTTCATCTTCATCCTTTTTGTATCCTTTATCAAGAAGTCCTTTTAGCCTTTCACAATAATTGAAGTATTGTTTGTTCGTCTTGATAATCTTATATGTTAGTACATTATTCACGTCAATAATTTTCTATTGTGAATTGTTGGTTGTTTTTGCATAGTTCAGAGTATTCGCTATGAGTTCCTATCCAGTTGATGTATAAATGAACATAACGCTTGCCAAAATAATAAGTACAAATTACCCGATAATTATTTCCACCTATATTAAATATAATCCTGTCAGTTCCATTCCCAATAGAATCAGCACTTCCAAATATGTTCAGTATATCATCTGTACTTCTCCAATCAGCACCTTTTAACATTCTTAACCAAATATTACACGACGATCTACTTCTGGAATGGCTTTGCATGAAGTCCAAAACTGTTTGCCTTTTGACAAGACGTATTTACATAACATAAATATACGCCAAAATTTCACAATGTGAAACAATCAGTTATTTTCATTTATCGCATGGAGTCTAACGGATCGGTGATATGCTGTGTAGGCGTTTGCCTATGCTGTCATCACCACTTGTTAGTAGCAGGCATTCTTAAAACATTATTATTGATAGTCCTCAAATGGTAAACCAATAAAGTCCGAATCAACTCTTGAAATTGAAGTTTTTTCGAAATCTTCTGGTATATCTAAATTGTTTTCAGTATTAAAAACTAAATTATTTGTGAACTTGTAGTTATTTAGTTTTCTCAAAACTGTTTGGTATTCGTCTTCATTGTACATTGCATAAACAAAATTGAAATAGTCAGAAATGTTTACCGAATTGGCTTTATTGGCTTTTAGGCTACAGGAATATAATCTAATAAAGGATTCATCTTTCTCTTGTGAGCTATAAAATTGGACTCCATGTCTTCTTGAGTTTGGTTTTTGTATTCTGATACTTTTCCCATGCTTTTTCTCATGTCTTAAGTCATCAATTTGTAGGTTAAAGTCTGAATATTTTTTTTGTTCTTTTTCAGTGAGAATTATTTTAAAAGTTCCTTTGGAATTGTCTAAGATTTCGTCTTGATCTAATGCAATTGAGAGCATATTTATTACTTTCACTTTGTGTTCGAGTATATTATACTTCACGTAGAAGAACCCAATTGTATCTTTGTCGGTTAGAAAATTTATTCCTGCGGCGGTCCTCAGTTCGCCTTGATATATTTCTCGAAATAGTGAAGAAGCTGTGTACAATTTTATATTTTGAAAATTTAATGGCGAATCTTTCAATTCATTAATGTCACGTTGTATTATTTCACTTGGTTTAAGTTTGGGTTTACAAGCAACAAGAATAAAGATAGTAAAGAGAAGAATTATGATTTTAAGTTTCATCATACCTTGATTTTGCTTTTAAGATCGTATTATAATTTGTTTTCTTTTAGACTTAGGAAGCGATTAACTTATAATTAAAGTTCTTCATAATTATTTCATAGGGATATAATTGAAATTTTATTTTTTATTCTGACTAACGTTTATCCAAGTCGTTGTTATTGTTGACTCTTTTGTCATAAGCGAGCTTGTATTCTGGCTTAGTAAAAATACCTAATTCATCAGGGTTGATTCCGAATTTACTCATTTTCTTTCTGAGTCGTGCTATGGCTCTTCTTTTTTCATCAAGGAACACGTATTGTGTCTTAGGCTTGTAGGGTTCTTTCTTGGTCAGCATGTGCCAGAGGATGACTGCTATCTTTCGTGCCGTTGCTGTGATGGCCGCTTGTCTGCCTTTTCTATATGCAATTTTCTTAAAGAATCTACCGAGATCAGATTCTTTAAGATTGCCAACTGCATTGGCTGCATTTCTCAAAGCGATCTTCAGTCTATTGCTTCCTTTGGGTATGTGACGGGAGAGGGTCTTGCCGCCACTGATCCGGTTATTGGGTGCTAACCTGAGCCATGAAGCAAATCTTTTAGCTGTATCAAATTTCTTAATACCATCACGTCCGATCTCACTCATGAAGGTGAGAACAGTCGAGAAACTGACTCCAGGAATCGTCAAGAGATCCACACCACCAAAATACTGGTAAGCTGTAATATTCAGGTCAATCCCCTTGATGGTATTCTTGTTTACTCTCTTGTCTGGTTTCTTTGATGGCATGTCGTCAATTGGATTGACATCAGAATTAATGATGACAGTCAGAAGTTTCACAATTTCTGTATCACATTCCTCTATCAACTTGAGTACAAAGTTGAATCTTGAAAACTCCTGTTTAAGTCCAAAAAGATATTCAGGGTTTTCATTTGAGACCAAAGCTTTGGCTATCTCTTCTTCTGATTTTCTACAGTTTCCGTGACGGTGCTTTGCTAAAGATTGTGGGTTCAAATTTCCATTGCAGATATCTGCGATTATCGTTCTTCCTGTCAGTCCTGTTATATCTCGTACGACAACATCAAGTCTGAAATTGAGCCACTTGAGAAACTTGCTCATCTTATGTGTACAATTAACTTTTTGTGAGACCATGTTGTCTCTATGGCGGCATAGAGTCCTCAGTCTTTCAGTTGTTTCATCTGGAAGAAACGAGGAAGGCAATAGACCTAGTGCATGCATCTTCTGAATCCATTGGCAGTCCATGACATCGGTTTTCTTGCGATTGATGTTCTTGGTGAATTTGCCTGCTGTGAGAATGACCTTGATGTCAGTGTTTACGAGTTCGGTAAAGAGATTCTGCCAATACATACCTGTAGATTCCATTGCGACCGAGGTGATGTTTTTGTCTTTGAGCCATTGAGCCATTGCTGTGAGAACCTCGGCATATACTCCGAATACTCTAACATCACTCATAGGCTGACCTATGGCAACATAATGTGATTTGGACCCAACATCTATCCCTGCGCAATTAGGGTTGATGATGGGCATTGTGGTTTTCTTCTTGCGACCCATGATTAATTTTTTTAGGATGATAAAAATGGCTCAAACAAGAAGTATCTTTATGATTGAAAATTATTCTGATCGGGGTATCCAGTAAGGATCCACCATTGAAATTTATCAACTGTCCCAAGATTCCGCCTTGGGACTTTTTACTTCTCGTACCAGAATTACACGGGGACTTGACCACCTCGAAAGGCAATCAGAGATACCACTCAAAAAACCGGTCTCTGAATGAGCTCAGCATTAAGATACAAAATCATCGTTAGCTTGGGAAATCAATTCGCTGTGGAAAAAGCCTTAGCTTGACGCGGAAGGGTTTTGGAGGTGCCGAATCTGGGGAATTACACACAACGGATAGGCGATATGGAGCGGACGACCGAAGGAAGTCTGATCTCATCATCGCTTGTTACAGATCGTTGTGTGACCTGCACTTAAGTTCTTTATAAAGATAGGGAATAAAAGATGCTGATTTTAAGATGATGGGTATTATTTATTTTAACGATTCTGGAATAAATAGTTGAACTATCGGCAGGGACTGATTCAAA
>Ga0209187_1003573_pt1 | contig 12787 bp, 5 predicted proteins | sample BantaG_FD_187430 | JGI IMG/M metagenome (GOLD analysis project Ga0209187, IMG submission 187430) | Marine algal microbial communities from Bantry Bay, Ireland - BantryBay_4 metaG (SPAdes) (version 2) | ecosystem: Host-associated > Algae > Red algae > Unclassified | place: Bantry Bay, Ireland... | reverse complement strand
TGGTTTTCCAGCCAAAGCATAAGCAGCAGCCAATCGCCATCTCGCAACGTGATACATATCTTTTGCTTCCCGCAATTGATTCATTGCACCTAATTCTGGATTTCCAGAAAGTGCTAAAACGTATAACCTATATGATTGATCTAATTGTTTTTGTCGCAACCGCCAACTGTAATTATAATATTTGTAATAACTATTTTGCTCAACTGAGTTCGTCCATTGTCTTGCTTTTTTGGATTGGTAATTGACCCATCGCTCTTCCATGTTTAAGGGTAATTTATAACCCAATGTTTTTGCTTCCAACAAGAAGTGTCCTGCATAACTTGTTCCCCAATCTGAATTATCTCGATTCCCTGCCCAATAGGACATTCCCCCTTCGGAAGTTTGGAATTTTTTCAATCGAGTGATTGCCGTACGAATATTTTTTTCTGTCTGTTTTTTGATACGTTCATCTATGTCTAACAATCTGCTTAAGTATAGTTGTGGAAATGCTCCCGAAGTAGTTTGCTCTACACAACCATGTGGATACCGAATCAAATACTTCAACCGTTTGCCTAAATTAATTGGAGGAATATTAGATATTTCTAAGGTTCCATTATTCGTTCCACCCACACCAACTGGCAATAATTCGGAAGTCCATTCTTCGCCAGGTTGCAATACTTTTTCAGCGACTTCGGTGACATAAGGATTTGGATTTCGTACTTGGATTTCAATTTCTTGAGAAGCAGTTTCGCCAGCTCCAGTTGCAATCATTTTGAATTTTGCGACTCCGATAGCTTCATTTACTTTGATGTCAAAAGTGGCTAACTGATCTCCGATTTTGGAAAAAGTAAGATTCTGAGAATTACCTCCGACGAGTTCTACTAAGCCACTTGACTCTTCGATACGCACCTTTACATTTTTGACTTTTTTATCCATCGCAAAAATATTGATCGGTAATTTCAAGGTCTCACTTGGGCCTAAAACTCTCGGCAAAGTTGCGAGCAACATCAACGGTTTTCGTACTGGCGTAGTTTGCTCCACATTGCCATAAGCCCCGTCTTTGCTAGCTACAACCATTGCTCTGACTGAACCGACATAATTCGGCATGCTTATATTATGAGTAGCGGTTTTTCCTTTTTCCAAATAAAATGGGCCAAGATGAACGACCACAGGCTTGAAGCGATTGGCTTTTTGTGCGTCTTTCTTTTTCCCTAATTCATCATCACCACCGATACTTAAGATACTTTCTAATTTTCCACCATAAGCTCCTAAAACTTGGTCATACACATCCCACGTTTTTACACCAAGTGCTTCTCTTGCGTAAAAAGTCTTCCATGGGTCAGGCGTTTTGAATCGAGTCAAATCTAACAAACCATCATCTACAATTGCCACAGTATATGCCATCGCTTTTCCATTTTCTTCAGAAACTTTTAAGGCAAAAGTTTCTTCTGGTTTTAACTCAGGTGGCATATTTATTTTTGGGTGCAGACGAGTTTTTTCATCTTCTACATGAATCGGAATGACACCATACATTCTGATCGGCAAATCATTTTGCACTTGCGCATGAGGTTGAATTAAAGTGACATGTGCGTAAACCGTTGGAGTCATTTCTGGCTGCGCAAAAAAGGAAAATTCATTATCTCCTTTCTTCGCATCTATCCAATAAGTTTCGACAATTCGAGAACCATTTTCAATTGAAACCAAACATCTTCCTGACTCACTTGCAGGAATATTTAATTTCACTTCATCGCCCACATTGTATTTTTCTTTATCAGAAACGAATGACAACATTGCTGCAGCTTGACGCATTTGTTGATCTGCGTAGGAGTTGTCTTCGTCTTCATCATCTTCTCCATCACCATCTTCATCATCATACCAAGGGTAACCAGCATAGAAAAAACTTCCCGAACAATGTCCACTTTCTTCATCACAAACTCTGACCATATATCTCCCCCACTCTTCGACATTGATTGTCCAATCTGCTTTTCCGTTGCTATCCGTTGTCAACTTAGTTTTCTCTTTTGCCAAGTTGTGATTCGAATTATTGTACTGCATCAAATCATTGTTATAACTATCCCACCACCATCGCCATTTCACTCGATACAATCCGATATTTAATTTTCGATTTTTCAAAGCATTACCATCACCATCGACTGCCACGAAATCCAGCGTTCCATCTCGCTCTACTTCGATGCGTTGTTCGTGGTATTTATTTCTAGGAATTTTTACGCCGACATAACTATCGAATGGATCATAGTTGACCGAAAATTGATCGGCACTTGCATCTCCACCTTTTTCAAAAGCACGTACTTTGAAGGCTGCTCGAATTTTTCCAGTTGCTGATTCTTTGACATCCAAATCTGCTTCAACTTTGGTAAAACCATTTCCATCCAACGCTCCATCGTAGATAGTTTTTGGCTGTTGGGAAAATCGTCTCGTGGGATCGTTAAAACGGAAATCTTTAAATTCTTTAAAATAAGTTGACGTGGAAGTTAAATGCATTTCCACTTTCGTTGTCAAGTTGGAAGCTGGTGCTCCATGTAGCCAATTGACTTGCAAATCACCTTTTAGTTTGGCATCAGCAGCGGTGAATTTTTCTTTTCCAAAATCCATATTAATTTTCAAACGGTTGGGTTTGACTGTTTCTATTTTTAGATTTTTGGTAAAACTTGCACCACCTACTTTTACTTTCGCTCGCCAATTCCCAGTCGGATCTTCCGAGCTAGTTGTGGTGTGCAATGCGTAAACATTATTGACATTATCGAGTATCACTCTTTTCTCTTTCAATGTTCCTCGCACATCATACAATTCAAAAGTGATTGGATGATTGTCTGGTAACGTGTTGGTTTTATCTTCCAAAATAAAATTTAAAAAGATAGAATCTCCTGGTCGCCACACACCTCGCTCACCATACATATATCCTTTCAGTCCTTTTTGTGCATAATTTCCACCAACATCAAACCGTCCCAATGGTAAGGAATTTTGATCCAGCAATTTTAAATATCCTCGTTGATCTCCTTTGTTGGCAATCACTACAAATGGACTTTCCTCAAACTCGATGGCAGCCATTCCATGATTATCAGTAGTGACTGATTTTATTAATTGTTGCTGATAATCATAAAATTCTAAATTCACATTTCCCATCGGATCAGTCGTTCGCAAGTCCGTCACGGCAATCCTGTAATTATCATCGGAACCTCTTTTTACCAAGATGCCCATATCAGAAGCCAAGACATTTTTCCGTACAAATCGATTCGCTTCATAGTAAGCTGGAAAGCAAGGATTATTTCGGTGTTCATATTCGTAGCCTTCATAATTTCTTCGATAGACGTTCCAAATGGAAGTAAAATTCTTTCCATCATTTTCAAAAAATGGGTCGGCAACTATCTTGTTTTCACCTGATTCTTCCTCATCTGATTCACAAGTGTACGCTGCATACTCAGGACGAATTCCCATGCTAACTTGATAAATGGCATGTGGATCATCATTTATCAAATCACTCAAATCCAAGGCATAATGTGTCCAATCTTTAGCATTGGCATCTGGGTTGAGTTCCGATAACTGAATTTGTTTTTGCAAAATGATTCGCCCCACTTGGTTTAAATTATACCAACCATCCACTTCGTTATTTTGCAAAAATTGTAAGACATTATTATTGAAAACTTTAATTACTTCGACATCCACGTATTTTAAATTCACGGCATCGAATGGAAACATTAATCCTTTCGAGTTAGGCATAATCACACCATTTCCAACTAGGCGTACTCGTGGTTTTTTTTGTTTTAAAACCAACTTCCACTCGCTGTCATTTTTCATTTTATAACCTGCTGCACTTTTGATTCCGATTGCAGCTTTTACAGTCATTACACCCGCAGTTTTCCCTTGAGGATATACGCTTACCTCGCTACCATTTATCATATATTTTAATTTTCCTTTTTTGCCGACCAAGGAAATCAAACCTGTCAAATCTTGTGTCTTATTTAATGGATCCGAAAAATATAAAACGATGTATGGATTATCGCCTTGCATGACTTTGGCGTCCATTACTTTGAATTGACCCAAGGCTGGAATTTCTACTTTTTTAAAACTTTTCTTTTCTAAACCCATCGACTTTCCATCCCAATTCACTTCGACTTCTGAAGCGTTTTCTCCTCGTTGAATATTCTCAATGAGAAACGTGTGTTTAATGTTATCTTCTTTGTGTTCCCAAGTGATTGGCAAAATATTTCCATCTTGTTTTGCGGTCACCAATTTTTCCACCTCTTCACTATTGGCGACATCAGCAGTATTTAACCAACCTGATAATTGCTTTTTCTTTTCATCGCCATCAGGATCATTTTTCAATCCTTCTATAGAAATATAGAAATGCTGTTCTTTGGTAGAAAAATTAAACTCAAATGTTTTCGCATCAGAAGGCACTTTTTTGAAAACTTTTGACAAGGCAAACTTTCCTAAATAATGTTTGTCAGAAGGTAAATTTTCCTTTGGCTGAAAAACGATGGTTTGTTCATCTTGCCATTGCGCCGTGCCTTCGATGGAAGGTTTGAAGGAAAAAACATTTTGATCTACTTCAGTTCCCACCAAGTCTTTTCCAACTGGCGAAGTCAATTGAATTCGAATTGGATCAGCCTTGGAAATAGAGTTGGAAGTGTAGGTGTAAATATAATTACTCATATTTGTCGTCATTTCTTTTGCTTCCAAATCGGACTTGCAAGAAGAATAACCAACCAATAAAATTAAGGATACAAAAAGTAAGGAAGGGAGATTTTGGAATTTCATTTTTATCATGTTTTGGTTTTTAAGTAGAATACTAAAGATAAAGTTTTTATGTAAACTCAGTATCTTGTTATTGGCTTTTATTTTTAGAAAAAGAGATTGAATGAACATGGCAAATAATTTGACGGTGAATGATGAACGGCTAATGATTAATCTTTTAGCTTTTAAATTTTAAATTTGTTATTAAGCTTTAATCTGTTCGAAATCTAGGTTATTTCACACCTTATATATAGGTGTAATGATTATTTGCAAAAACTTGTCTATTATTCGTAGTTCATTAAAGATTTTTTGAAAAAGGTAAATTGAAATTTGTTGGGTTTAGAAATTTGGAATACATTTAACTTTTAATAAACATATACGTACAAAATAATGTTTGGTTTAAAAAATAAAACCTTATACTCATTAAGAATATTCTAGATTTTAATTCAATATCAATGACTGACTTCCTCCCACTATTCCCACTCAAATTAGTTGCTTTTCCTGAAGAAGAACTCAACTTGCATATCTTTGAACCTCGCTACAAACAACTCATTCGAGAATGTGAACAAAATGGAACGACCTTTGGGATCCCGACTTTTTTGAATAATAAAGTGATGGACTTTGGAACTGAAATTGAGTTGATAAAAATCGTCAAAAAAGGTACTGATGGTTCGATGGATATTAAAACTCGTGGAATCGGAATTTTTAAAATCCATGAATATTATACAATCATTTCTGATAAAATGTATTCTGGTGGAGACATCGAAAGAATGTCTGGAAATGAAAATGGTGATCCATTCTTATATTCAAAAATCTTAGATTTGACGCAACAACTTTTTGAATATCTTTCTATCCAAAAAGATATTCCAACAGATAAATCTAATTTTTCAACTTATGAAATGGCGCATCATGTTGGTTTTTCGATTGAGCAAGAGTATAAATTTTTAACGATTGGAGATGAATCAGATCGGCAAGAGTTTATGATGGAGCATTTGGAACATTTGATTCCAATTGTAAAAGATATGGAAAGACTGAGGAAACGGGTGGAGATGAATGGGCATTTTAAAAATATTATTCCGCCTGTGTAGGGGCAATCCCTTGTGGTTGTACTGCACCATGGGGATTTTATTTCCTACCCCATTTATATCTTGATCCCGTTGTGTTGGGCAACCACAAGGGATTGCCCCTACAAAAAAACCATCCAAATATCAAAGGTGCTATTGGACCCCTGGTATGACATGATTAGGGTTGCCGATTCATTTTGGGTAATCCCCTTGCTTCATTTTCTCGAAAGAAAAATCCGACCGGACAAGTCAACGGCTTGAGGCCCGCCCTACTCATGATTCGAGTCTTTTCCCTAATATTAATAAGTATCGGACCATAGCTTAGTGATACTCAGATGGATTTATTTTATATTTCTTATCGACAGCTTTTTGTCAATCGGGTGGCAAGGTATGTCAAAAATAGTAATACTACAATATTGTTTTTTAAGTTTTTTTTTACTAATTGGTGGTTTGCTTCAGCTGACTTAAAAAACGAGCAAAGCGATTTTTTCAATAAATACAAAAGCATTTTTTTTGCTTATCAGTATTTTTTTATTTGCTTCGCTCCTTTTTTAAGTCAGCTAAAGCGGACCACCACGTGCTTTTTTAATATAAACAATCTTCGTACGTTTGTGTTTAGAAAAAATAAAAATTTTCATGAAATTAAGAGGTGAATTGTTTTTTGTAAAACAATTGGGATTACGATTTATCGGTTTGCTTTTCGTTTGGATGATTTGTAGAATTAGCTTCTATATTTTCAACATGGATTCATTCCCGATTGATGGAGTTTGGAATTTTGTGAAATTACTTTTCTTTGGTTTAAGATTTGATTTGGCGGCATTAGTATATGTCAATTCATTGTTGGCACTCACCTATATTATTCCTTTTTCTTTTCGCAAAAATACGACTTATCAAAAAGTTCAAAAATGGATATTTATCCTCACCAATTCTATTGCTTTGATTTTTGAAGTTGGCGATATGGGTTATTTTCGATTTGCTTTTCGGCGAGCGATTGGGAGTGATTTGAATTTGATTGGAGAGACGACAAATATGGTTTTTCAGTTTTTTTATGACTTTTGGTATTTGATTATTTTATATGGTTTGATGGTTAGCTTGTTGAATTTTATTTATCAAAAAACAACACTTCCGACTCCTGCGATTAAATTCAATTTTCTCATTCAAACATTTATTTTTCCAGTCATTGTTGGCTTACTTATTTTAGGTATGCGAGGTGGAATTCAGTTGCGTCCAATCATGGCGTTGACTGCTGCGCAATATGTAGATGATATGCGTTTGATGCCTTTGCAATCAAATACAAGTTTAAGTTTGCTCTTCTCCATTCAGCAAAACTTCATTGAGGAAAAAAATTATATGTCAAAGGAAGAGGAAGCTAAGTTGTTTTCTTTTTCCAAAAATCCTACGCCAAAAAGCGAGTTCAAAAAAGAAAATATTTTTATCATCGTTTTAGAAAGTTTTGGAAAAGAACATATCGGTTTTTTTAATGATTATGAAAAAAGTCCAACACCATTTATTGATTCTTTGATGTTGGAAAGTTGGTATTTTGACAATGCTTATGCAGTCGGCACTCGATCGACTCAAGGGATTGCTGCCATCTCGGCAAGTGTTCCTGCGCTGATGGATAATGCGTTGACTTTTTCTCCTTATCAAGGAAATCGGTTAGATGGGATTGCGGCGCATTTAGAAAAAAAAGGATACGCAAGTGGTTTTTTCCATGGGTCAAATCCTGGGTCGATGGAGTTCGAGCAATTTTCAAAACTAACAGGTTATCAAAATTTTTATGATCGAACGGCTTATCCAAATCAAGAAGATTATGATGGCAATTGGGGAATTTGGGATGCGCCCTTTTTCCAATTTACAGCGAAGAAAGTGAATCAATATCAGCAACCTTTTACGGCACTTTTATTTTCATTGACTTCTCATCACCCCTATTATGTAGAAGATTTTTTTGAGAAAAAACATCGGGAGGAAAAACCAATTTTGAGGGCGATTCGATATACTGATTATGCGCTGCAACAGTTTTTTGAAACAGCGAAAAAAATGGATTGGTACGACAATACTTTATTCATCATCACCGCTGATCATATTGGAAAACGAGCGATTAAAAAATATGGAACGACGGTCGGCATGTATCAAATTCCATTACTTTTTTACAAACCTAATTCTGACTTAAAAGGTAAAAATTCTCACATCGTTCAGCAGACTGATATTCTTCCAACCGTTTTGGATTACTTGAATTTTGATGAACCTTATTTCTCTTCTGGTGAAAGTGCTCTGGATACTTTAGCTGATAAAAATGCTTACATGTATTCGAGCCAAATTTATCAAATATTGAATGATAGTTTGATTCTTTCTTTTAATCAAAAAGAAACGATTGGAGTTTATAATTATAAAAAAGATGTATTTTTGCGAGATGATTTAAAGGATGGAAATGCCCCCGTAAATATACTGTTAGAAAATAAATTGAAAGCGGTGATTCAGGCGCATCATCAAGCAATGATTAATAATCAATTGGTTGTTCCTGAATAATATAATGAATCCGTAGGGACAATCCCTTGTGGTTGCCCAACATGATAGGATTTTAGTTATTTGGTTATTTGAAAAAACAATTTTTATTCCCACTAGGTTGGGCAACAACAAGGGATTGCCCCTACAAAAAAAACGATATTGAATTTATCAAAAAGAATAGAAGCACTTGTTTACCTCGGCGGAATCCTTCAATTGAAAGAGGAAGAATTAATTGCGGCACAACAAATTAGCAAAAATAAAAACAGTTGGTTTATCCTCGAAAACAGCGATCGAAGTTTGCAAAATATCGTTACTAATTTTTTACAAAAAGAAAAATTAGAAACATGGGCGAAGCATTATAAAGTTCCTGAAATTTCTCCTACAAAAACTGTTGGTATTATCATGTCAGGAAGTTTTCCATTGGTCGGATTTCATGATTTGCTGAGTGTTTTTGTAAGTGGTCATCAAGCAAAAATTAAACTTTCGGCGGACGATAATTTTTTGATTCCCTATTGCATCAACGTGATAAAAGGTGAATTTCCTGAGGTGGAAAATTACTTTTCTTTCGTAGAAAGAATGACCGATTTTGATGCGATTATTGCAAATGGAAATCGAGATTCGATTAAAGTATTTAAAGCTTATTTTTCGAAATTTCCAAACATCGTTAGAGAAAATAAATTTGGCATTGCAGTTTTAAATGGAAAAGAATCGACGGAAGAATTAGCCAAATTGGGCGAAGATATTTTTCACTATTTTGGCTTGAGTAGTCGAAGTGTTTCAAAAATTTATATTCCAGAAAATTATGATTTTGTTCCTCTCATGGAAGCGACACATGAATTTAATAACATTGTACTTACCAATAAATATAAAAATAATTTTGACTTCAATTATACTTTGCAAATCATCAACAAAATGGATTACAAAGCAAATGGTTGTATCATGATAATCCAAGACGAAGCGTTGCAATCAAGAATTGCGATGTTGCATTATGAAGTGTATAAAAATGAAAATCACTTGACTGAATTATTGAAGAAAAAGGCTTCTAAAATTCAACACATCCTTTCTCATAACAATGCTTTTACAAGTTTTAAAAATAAAAAATTTGGAGCAGCAAATGTGATTGAATTAGATGATTATGAAAATGGAATTGATGTGATGGATTTTCTGAAAAAATTAAAATAACCACTATGACCAAGCAAGAGAAAGCCAACGAAATTCATATAATTTTAGATAAATTATATCCAACTACTCCTATTCCTCTTGACCACACAGATCCATATACTTTACTTATTGCTGTACTTTTATCTGCACAATGCACCGATATTCGAGTGAATCAAGTCACACCTCACCTCTTCGCCAAAGCAGATAACCCGACTGATATGATTAAATTGGAGGTCGAAGAAATTAAAACAATTATTCGCCCTTGCGGACTTTCTCCACGGAAGTCAAAAGCGATTTCAGAATTATCTAACATTATACTTACGGAGCATGATGGAGTTGTTCCGCAGTCATTTGAAGCATTAGAAAAATTACCTGGCGTGGGACATAAAACTGCTTCTGTAGTCATGGCTCAAGCTTTCGGATTTCCTGCGATGCCTGTCGATACACATATCCACAGATTAGCATACCGTTGGACTTTGAGTACAGGGAAAAATGTGGTAAAAACGGAGAAAGATTTAAAGAAACTTTTTCCAAAAGAGAGTTGGAACAAGTTACATTTGCAAATTATTTTCTTTGGAAGAGAATATTGTCCTGCTCGGGGACATGATCCTGTGGCGTGTCCGATTTGTAGTAAATATGGGCGGAAGAGCCTTTTTTGAATATCGAATATTGAACAAGGAATATCCAATGTTGAAGTAAGTTTGACGATAATAATATATAATTCATGAGAAGTATCGTCAAACTTGGATATTGGATATTCCTTGTTGAGTGTTGGATATTCGATATTCGATATTCCCACAGATATTCTAAAACGGATACCCCACCGAAAGGCTTCCTCGAAACTTATCCAAGGCTAAATCTTTTTGTATCGTTTTAAATCGTACTAGCCGATGATCGCCATTTTCATCAGGATATGGATTTCTTAATCTATATCCTAAATCAAATCTAAGTATAAAATATTCTACATCTAACCGAAATCCTAAACCAGTATTGACAGCCATTTCCTTCCATATGTCTGAGGTCTTGCCAACCCCTGCACCATCTCGTTCGTCATCTTTACTAAGCGACCAAATGTTCCCTGCATCAAGAAATACCGCACCTTTTAAATACCAAGCGATATGAAAGCGATATTCCAGATTAGCTTCTATTTTAAAGTCACCCGTTTGATAAAAGTTTGTCGTCGATTCATCTACATCTGGATCAATATAAGACCCTGGCCCGAGTTCTCGCAATCGCCAACCACGCATACTATTCGGAGCACCTACGGCGAACTGTTTGACATATGGGACTTCATTAGAGAATCCAAAATCCCCTGCAATGCCTATATTTAATCGAGTAGCTAGCAGCCGTCCTCCTGTAAATTTTTGGTAATATCTAAAGTCTCCTTCTAGTTTAGCATATTGGGAAAATTCATATTTATTCGCCAATTTGAAAGTGATGTCATCAGCAAATGCATTTCTAATTTTATTAATTCCCCATACCTCTAAACCTGAAATTTCTAAGTTCCCTCTCACCAACAAAGAAGATTTTCCACTTCTTCCAATGTCCTTCCGATACACCACATTTATATCTCTAAATATTCCTCCCGTAAATAATTGAGACCTAAAGCTTCTCTCCAAATAAGCATTTTTGGCAATGACAGAATCCCGAAATGATTGTGACAAGACTGGATCTAAAAAATCAATTCCAATCTTGTTGACTGACACATCCCAATTATTATTGGGACGGAATTTCCATCCCCAAGAGCCTGCAAAAATATCGATTCTATAATTTCCTGTATTCGCCAAAATGTTATATTTTAACGAAGTACTCGTCACCCCTTCAACTTTCAATTTTTGGTAAAACTTATTTCTGATACTACGAACTGGAATAAATATTCTCGATAAAATATAATCATCCGTTTTGAGGAAATCATGATATTTGGGAAAATCCATCGTAAAATTCAAGTTGACATTCCAAGCATTGACACTAAAATTTTGTCTTGGAATTACTTCAATTCCTCCTTCTGCCCTAGCCGTAAAAACTTCTCCACCTCTAAATGTATTTCGATTTCGATAACTTAAAGCTGCTGCTGTTCCTACAAATGCATTACTAGTTGTAACAATTCTAGAATTATTAAACTCAAAGTCAATTCCAAATTCTTGCCTCTTTTTGGGAATCAATCTAAGCTCATAATTCAAAATAGAATCTGCTGTTTCAGAAACAGATCGCTTGATATTGACAAATTGGAAAATATCTAAACTTCCTAATTGGACTCGTGTTTTGTTTACATTTTCCAATCGATAAATATCTCCCTCTCGCAAAAATATTTTCCGATCCAATGCTTTTAACTTGATAAAATGTTTTCCCTCTCCTACATAAAAATGAGTATTATTAAAAACAGAATCCTGATCTGTAATTGGATTTCCACTTTCATCATACATCGAAATTAAACTCACTTCTCCAATGGAATAAGTTTTATGTTGAGAGGAATCTTTTGGTAGTAAAACTTCTAAAGCAACATTATTGAGCTGATTAAATAAACTGTCTGTGGAAAGCGTATCGGATTGAAGTTTGGAAAAATATTTTTTATAAAAATTAGCATAGCCATTATTTAGCAGATGGTAAGTAATTCTTTGAGTCTCTTCTTCATAGATGGTTTTACTGGCGGGCGAACCTGGAGGCAATAAGGTTTTACTTTTTATTTCTTGTAAAATTTTATAAATAGCAGTATCCTTACTTATAAAATCTACTCCATCCAAATAATATCTTTTCCCTGTTTTGATATTATAGGTGACGTGCATTTTTTTCTTTCGGAGTCCTTTTTTCTTTGTTTCAAATTCTACTTCTGCATTAAAATATCCTTTGTTTCGCAACGCTTTTTCCATATTCTCCGCAGAGCGATTTGCTTTTTCTAAACTATAGACTGAGGGTACTTCTGCAAAATTTTTCAGCACAAATCTTCCCCACCATGTCGTATCACTTTTAGCTTGAATCCGATAATAATACCATGGCCCAAAACTTGGCAAGACACCTAAAAATTTCGAATTAGGTTTTTGATAAATCAAGGAATTTAACTCAAATTTTAAACCATTAATATTATCCACATTTTTTTTATCCTCTACTTCAATTTTATTTTTGCGCAGCATAGTTTCTCCTTCTTCCAAATGCTTGAGCGTCCCACAACTTGTTCCAAGAAGAAGAATGAAAAAAATAAAAAATGTGTACCTTATCGCGCTGTTAAAATTCATGTTGTCAGAAATACTAATCTGATTTTTTTAGTAAAAAATTTCGTGTATAATTTTCAAATACTTTGTAAGGAATGCGAACTAAATAAATGCAGA
>Ga0209187_1003572_pt1 | contig 12787 bp, 12 predicted proteins | sample BantaG_FD_187430 | JGI IMG/M metagenome (GOLD analysis project Ga0209187, IMG submission 187430) | Marine algal microbial communities from Bantry Bay, Ireland - BantryBay_4 metaG (SPAdes) (version 2) | ecosystem: Host-associated > Algae > Red algae > Unclassified | place: Bantry Bay, Ireland... | reverse complement strand
GGCAGGAGCAAAAAAGAGAGTGGGTGGGGCGCCCATCTTGAGAGCGCCTCCAGGTGGGGCACGACGTGATCGAGGAGGGGGTCGCGACGAGGGCGATGCAAGAGCAGAGCCCCTGCAGCGGAAGCACGTACAGTGAGTGGTGCGAAAAACAGTAGATGCGAGGCCAAGGAGAAGGGTCAGTGAAGTGTGCGCTTCATTGGTGTGGTTGGGATGGTGGTCGACCACCGACCGCACAGGACCCTGCGCTCTTCACTGAAAACGCGTTCGCGGAACTGCGGGCGCGTTCGCAAAGATATCCTGGCCTTAACTGAAAGCGCGATCGCGAAAACACCCTGGACTTGCGAAACGACAAAATCATTTTCACACGACGAAAGATAGACCAGAGAGTCACGAGCATCTCTTGAGGATGTGCTCTGACAAGTGGGCAACGCCGCTCAGACACAAGGCTACCTCCACACAGCGAGTTGTGTGCTCGTCCTTACTCAATCCTCGCCACGGATTAGGAATTGTCAAGGGACATGATCGAGGATAGTTTTTCTCACTCAGCGAGATCGATTCTGAGGGTTGGTCAGACGCGTATTTATGAAAAGCGTGTGACGATCCCAGGATCAGAGGAGGAAAGGACGTGAACATCTCCCACCGTTGATCCTGGGGTCAATACGATAACTGAGAGAGGAACCGACCGGGGATTTGTCGCCAGGACATCCTGCAAACTGATCCCGACGACCGCCAGTCCTTTTCCTGAGGATGGTAGAGAGGATCGAGCTGTGAATCGGACGGAGACTGGATGACGGACAGTCCGCGAGATCAATCGGAGGACAGGGTGAAAGACTGTCGCCTGGATCAACTGGCAGAAGGGCCTGCGCTTCACGTCACAACGATCCCAGGTCTTTGCACCGGGATAGTCTACAAGTCCACTCCCTGAGACTGTCGGAATGAAAGTCCTGGGCACTGTCATCATCAGCGTGGAGATCATCTGGATGGGACCAGAGTATACGGCTCGGGCTTGTGCCCACATGGAGTCGCTCCACCCGTGAATGTAACTCACGAGCTCGGGCTCCTGGTAGCTCTCTTTGTGATGCACCGCTCCAGTCTCAGGCGTCACCCACTGTGCTGTGCCGTACTACTCCTTGCTCCTGCAGGTGACTGCAGCGACCCTGTGCCTGATCTGCTCCGTTAGTATCGTCCAGTTGCGGTTTGCGGTGCGAGGAGCCCGCGTCCCCGGCACGCCATTCGCCTTGAGCTCTGCTGTTTGTGCCGTCTCATCTCCAACGGTTGTGGAACGTGACCGTGCTGGGTGCGGGGCACTCGTCGTGTTCGCAAGAGGCAGTGTCATCCCTGCAGTCCCCTAGCGTGGGACCTCCTGCCCTGCGACCCTATGTTGTCCGCGCCAGGCCGTCGCTTGCTTTTATATGTATGTGAGTTTCGCTGCTTGATAGATGCATTGGTTGTGGTTAAACCGAATGCTATGAAGCGTCGCAGGCGTGGTCCTCGTGGATCTGCTTTCTTCAAATTTGCAGACAAGAACTTCCGGCAGATGGAGTCGCAACTTGCCGCGAACGCCCCAGTTGCAAAAACCGCTGATAAGGATAAACCTAGAAGTAGCAGTGCGGGGCAGATGCAGCACTCTGCATGGAGCAGGCCGCTCCCAGCGGATACTGTTCATGATGAAGAAGACCCCTCCATGGCGTCAGAGTCTGATGGTGATGGGATTCCGTCGGAAGATACGGACTTTTCCAGTGAAGAGGAAGTCGTAGCCGGGGAGTTTGCGTCTCGTCGTGAGTTCGTGTGCTTCACCTACCTCTTCGGGGGCGCCCGTGTTACTCTCAGAAAGTATGACATTATGCGAGAGGCCGAGAACTCGTTCGACCCTGGGGAAAACTGGCCGTCGCGGTGGCGACTACAGCAGCTTCGCAATCACATGCTGAATTCTGCTGCTCCGGTGCGAAAAGAGACAACGACGCGCCAGCTTCCTTCTGGCAAGGGAAAAGCCCTGAGAAGGCTACCTGATGTTTCTGTGTCATACCTTACGTTCTCTGAACACATCAAGAGGGACTTTGGGGATCCTGGGACGGCATCTCTGTTTCACAGCGACGGTGACGCGCGCATGGGAACAGTTGAGCGTCCCGCAGAGTTCTTCCAAACAATAGCTGCCAGGGACCCCGCTCGCTACACTTTCAAGGAGGCTTTCGTGTTCAACCGATACCGGTACGGCTTTGGATGCATCGCAGAGATCTTCTTGGATAGCAAGACCAAGTCTACGGCCAAGTTGAACAGCACTGCAATAGCTACCGATGACGAAGTCACGATCTCACCGGCAACGTATGCCGATTCCCATGCACTTCGAGTTGGTGACTTGCCCACGTGTTTTGAGGTTCTTCCAGGCCTCCTTTCTCCGGAGCCCTGGAATTTGTGCGTCTCAAGCCAGCACACAGTCACGCTGAGGATGAGTAGGGCCGGTGAAGTTTTTGTCATCAACGTCTGGAGCGCACCCGGGCGCGAGATAGACTCATGGACGGCTCTGACTGCTCCAATTCCCATTGAGCTAGCTGAAGAGGCTTCGCCCGCTGCCGATAACCTCCCCGGAAAAGACGCGTACACAACCTACGTGTCACTATACGGTGACGAGTTTAGTGTCTACAAGCGGGGACGTGGGAGCTTGGAGGGATACTACGGAGCGTACACGTTCCTGGCCCTTGCTGATCGTTCGTTTTCCGTTCGGCCTCTCTTCTATTTGCCACCGGGAGCTTGCCCAGAAATGGTGATTGCTCGCATTATCGACGACATCATTAATCTGAGTAAGGATGGCTTGGTTGTCTACGACGCCTTCAAGAAAGAAGAAGTCGTGGATCGCGCGTACTTGTCCCTTGCGGTGTTCGATTCCCCGATGGCTGTAAAGTTCTCGAGCTCTATCGGACCGAGTGGCACCGAGCACTGCACAAGCTGCAACATTGTCCATCCAAAGACCAAAAGCCACAGGAAGGAGCGCGCCGTGAGCAGCACCGAGTCATTTGACGTCCAGGACACGAGATATTCCAGAGTTCAGGAGCGCACGCATGCGATCATGTCAGCCGTGAAAAGATCAGTGGATCAGTCAGCAGACTCCTTGAGGGAAGCTCTTTTGTTGAATGGCGTGACAGACAGAGTTGAAAGCCAGTTGATGCGGATACAAGAAGCCCGGGGTCCCGGAAGCTTTGATATACACGAACACATCATCGTTGCTCCCTCGCACCTTCTTTACTACAACCTTGGGTCCCATCTCTTAATGGAAGCGCACGATGCACTCTCTGTGCACCAGCGAGAAACCTTTACGAAGGAAATGCGTCGCAGTGCAAAGCATGTACCCACGCATAGTATCCGTTCTTCGTTCGAGCCTGAAAGGATGGGTGGAACGACGTTGTCAATGTCGGACTACACGGTGCTGATAACGGTGAGTCCCACAGTTCTACAGTATCTCGTACACACGAACACGACGTCTCCGCATGCAGATGCTGCTCTCAGTGCTCTGAAAGCCCTGCGACAGCTCGCTGCTGCCCTGTTTTATCGTCCAACGATTTCAATTGACGGAGAGTCAGCCATGAGGGAGCGGCCAACCGTTGCTGACCTTCAGCGGCTGGGTGAGGGTCTCATGAGTCAGCTGCGTCTACTGCTACCTTTTGAAGGAAAGTGGGAGCGACCATCTGTTCATCGCGTGTTGGAGCTGCTCTATCGTAATCTTCCTCTAGCGCAGCTTGGGTCTGCAATATGCGAGCTCATATTTGAGAAGTTCCACCAACAAGCCAAGCGCGAAGTGGAACAGAGCAGCAACAGAAACTCTGCTGAGTACGCCATGCAGCGATGGCGTGATATAGAGACCTTTCAAAGGTCCCTGTCCATGCATGCGGACCACAGCATTCCTCCTTCATGTCTGCTAGGAGAAAACGGAAAGCCATTGAAGTCCGTTGTGTTCCACCAGATTGCTCCTCAAAAGCGCTACACAGCTGCTACGTTGAACACGTGGTGCCCTTGGACAGCGCTGCACGCGGTCTCGGCCACAACAGAGGAGTTCTGGCGATCCCGCGCACCCAACGCGGCGGTCAGATTCTGGCGGAAGGCCCGCCACCCGCAGCGGGCCCTCACAATACGAGAAGGGGTCTCTATGTCTATATCTAGCAGGGCGCAGACTTCCACGAAATTCTTTGGCTCCTATTCAGTCGGCGGCGAAGCCGTACACTTCGTCAGGGTTCAAACGATCGGGACAATCGATGGCGATATATACCCTGCCTGTCTTGCTTAGAGAAAGCCAGAGACGGAGCCTTCCGTTTTGGGGCAGCCTGAAGTAGTCAGACGTGATGCTGCCGCTGGCGTCACTCCCGTACGAGCCGAAAGGGTCAGGAGGATGGCGTTCGTACTGCCGTGCGGGAACAAAGACTTCGTGTTTAGTAAGAGGTCAGGCTTCAATTTTAAGGGTGGTTGAGCGTGCGAATGCGGCTGGAGTAGTTAGCCGGCTTGTTTTGCTGTTGATTTTAAAACAATGAGAGCCTATTTTACGTCGTTGTCATCAAGTTAAGCGCGGGCACGACAGCCAACAAAGAACGGCCAAGCTACACATCGTCACTTGAAAAGAAGCAGAATAGCAGAAAGTACTCACATGCACACACGCAGCTCACTCATGCCCTTCCTCCACTGCCGTTGCCACCCATCATCTTAAGCTTATAGATCAGCAAGTACGTGCGGCCGTTGGGAAGCCGCTGTACAACCAGAGGAGCGTGACACCCGAGAAGACCAGGCTCCCCGTCATGCAGTGCCGCTCGGTAGTGGGACTCGTCATACTTCGACGGCGCGCAGCGCCAACAGCAGATTGGGGCCCGCGGTCCCGCTCCCGCTCCCAGCTGCTCAATGCACGCCGTGCACACAACGACAGAGAGCCAGGTGACGATCCCACAGTGTGGGCACGCAGCACCGTCCCGTGATAATTCTGTTTCTGCGCCCTCCTTCTCCTCAGGGAGCGCAAAGGGCTCTCCCGATGGTTTGATGTCATTTTCGACAATAAAACGTCGCACAAGCTGGGGAGCCTGGTCAAAGTCCAGCTCCGACAGCTTCTTGCCACTCCAGGCTGGTTTCGCTTCCGTATTTATGTACGAGAGGACGGAGTCGAGGTACTGGGACAGGTAGGACACCATGTCATCAAGGTCCCGCTGGAATTCTGTCGGCTCCAGGGCCTCATAGGCAATGGCGTCGACGAACCACCATTTCCCATCAGCCAGCTTCAAGGCACTGAGCACCAGCAGCTTCTCAACAGGAATGAGCATCCGAAGCTTTCCGCGCCAGTGCATGGCGTGCTCAATCGCATGGACGAGCCAGCCGGTGCACGCGAGGGTCACGTCCGAAGCCACATCAACCTTCGCGTTGAACCCGCTGTGAAAGACCCCGTAGCCTGTCACGACACAGTCCCCAGGCACCATTTTGTGAAAACCCACACGGACACAATGCGCGAGGAAGAAAGAGGAAGGCCATAAGCTAGCCTGCAGCCCCAGGACCTGCCAGACGTCCCCTCGCGCGGCTGCGAGAACGACTGGATCCATGTGCTCAATCAAGACGCGTACCATACGAGGAACTTCGCTCTTGGCAATGAAGAACCACATTTTGCTAGCCATGGAGTGCAAGTACGAGACAGACTGTTGCAGGTGATCCTCAGCGTGCCAACTGAAGTCGGATCCGGTAGTTCCCATGTGCAGAAGATTTATGTCGATACCTTCGTATGTGGCGGCGCCACCAAGCCTACTGTATAGGTTCAGAGTTCGGGGGCTCTCCAAGCGTTCTGATGGGGGGAATGGAACAGCTTGCGCAGTGCAGGCGGGGTCGCTCAGACTCCTACCACACCCATCTTCATTTGACGGCGTGAGGTCCGAGACGTAGTACACATCGACTGGTTTGGGCTTTCCGGGACCCATGACCTTCGTCTCGTGGCCACCAGATGTTCTTCCTCTCACCAAGGTCACGGTTGGATCATTGACACAGGCGAGGAACTGCGGCACACCAAACTCATGGTACTTTTCGAGAAGGGCGGCTTTACTGTCCCTGATCTTCTTCTTGAGATCGTCAGACAAGAGCCACTTCTCCCGCCCGGGTGGTAGCTGAGCCCGCAACTCGCCCCGCTTCACAGTGGGGTCGGGTTCAGGGCTAAGGGAAAAGACATCGCTCACAATTGTAGGGTACTGAGGAAAGGTTTGAACACGTACTCTGACTGGCACCCCCACCTTCCGCTTCGGCGCGACACATGACGCGGGTCGAATCTAGGGATCTTTGTTTCGGAACACGTGCGCTTCATATGTCCTGATTGACGCGGCATGCGATCGAATTACACCGAGCAAGCCCATTTCGGGAACAGAACTTACACATGTTATTGGAATCGTGTGAAAATCCAAAATTTGTCGCTGTAAAGGGGTTGGCCCCTCGCCGGGTGTATCATATCGCGCCCTTGCCGGATGCCTGGGATCGTCCAAGAGATCGACACCCTCACATCCCGCATGAGCCCTTCCATCATCCTCGGCACCGAGCTCCGGCTCATTAACGACCACTTGTCGGCTGAGCGACGTTTGTTGGGTCTCGCCACAGGAGGCACTGACACAGGCGGCCCCGAGGTCCGGCCGGCCAGCTTTTCTCGCATCAATGTGGCCCGAGTGAAGGCGAGCGTCGCGTTGAGAGTCAGCCGTTGTGCGGTCCCGTGACGGCGGTGAAACAGAAGGGGCTGATGGAGGCGATGAGGGAGGAATGCCAGCGAGAATCCTCAGATGAGCAGAGTCCGAGCTGTTCCAAACATCGCTGCCACGCGAGGCTATGCTGCCGTCGACTTGTCCAGAACCGACATCAAGTCGGGCGGAGAAGCCCCCACCGACACTCTCGGCATGTCCCTCCCCGACACCAGAAAAAACTATCTCAAAGGCCACTCCGAGATCCCGCCCTTCCTCCTCAGTGCCGTGCTGAAGGCGCTCACACGCGGAGCCACCACCGCTTGTTACTCGAGCAGGACCACCACGGGTGCCAACGCGAACTGCCACATCAGCAGCCCCACCAGCACCAGCACGATGACCGAGGCGCCCTCCACCCTGGCGCGCACCCTCAGTGTCGCCAGCACGCCCGTCTTTGCGACCGCGGGCGCCACCGCGGTGCTCACCACAACCACCTGCCCGAGATCCATCGTCATCGTGGTCGCCGCCTCCATCGCCACCTTGGCGAATATCGGCGGCGACACCAGTGCGTGTATTTTCAACATGGTCATCATGGCCACCATCACGAACAGCACCACCAGCAGCCCCATCAGCACCAGAATGAGCACCGAGGCGCCCTCCACCTTGGTGTCCACCCTCAGCACCGCCAGCACGCCCGTCTTGGCGCCCGGGGGAGCCACCGCGGCGCTCATCACGACCACCTCCCCCGGCGCCGTCGTAATCGATGTCGCCACCGCCGTCATCGCCTCGGCGAGTATCGGCGGCGACACCAGTGCGTGTATTTCCAATATGGTCATCATGGCCACCATCACGAACAGCTCCACCAGCAGCCCCACCAGCACCAGCACGAGCACCGAGGCGCCCTCCACCTTGGTGTCCACCCTCAGCACCGCCAGCACGCCGGTCTTAGCGACCGAGGGAGCCTCCGCGGCGCTCATCACGACCATCTCCCGCGGCGCCGTCGTTATCGATGTCGCCGCCCCCATCACCACCTTGGCGATCGTCCGAGGCGGCACCATCGCCAATGATAGGAGCATCGCCTCCATGGGCGCGACGACGTTCAGGTGCAGTGACAGCATCAGCAGCACCACCACGACGAGCCCGAAAACGCTCCCCGCCTCGGCGCTCATCGTCAGCGCCCGAATCACGACCGTCGTGATGACCATCGTCCCCACCACGAGGCCGACCGCGATGATCCCCCGTAGCGCCATCGTCATCTTTGGCGTCGCCGCCGTCGCCACCTTGGCGCTTACCAGCGGCGGCACCATCGCGTGGAACTGCAGCATTGTCATCACGAGCGCGACCCCGTGTAGCACCAACAACTGCTCCAGCAACAGCACCACCACGAGCACCGATGCGCTCTCCATCTCGTCGCCCACCCTTACCGCCGTCACCACGACCTTGGTGATGACTGCGGTCACCACCGTGGCGTCCACCGCGATCACACCGCAAATAGCCTTCTTCGTCGTGGGAGCCGCCGCCTTGACCAACTTGGAGCGCGTCTGCGGCGGCGCTATCGAGTCTAACCGGAACATGTCCATCCCCGGCGCGTCCGCTTGCAACGTCATTAACATCTCCGTCTTCGCCGCGGTGGCGCGCAGAAGCGACGGCGCCTTGCAGGCGGACTGCACCTTGGGCACCGTCGGCACTGTCGTGCTCACCCCCGGCACGGCCTCGCTCGTCACCGGTGCTGCTTCGACTGCTGCCCTCTTGTCTGCGCATTTCACTGCCGCCGCTGCGGCTGCCGCGTGCGCTGCCCTGAGAGCGGCTCCCGCTCCCTCGGCTACTCCGACCGAACACGCCTCTGCCACTGCCACCAAAGCCGTCTCGCCCATCCGCCACCCCATCCTTGCTGTCGTGGTACTCCATGATATGCGTGCTCTCCGACTCGTCCTCAGATAGCTCCCGTCCATTCATGAGCTCCTCAGTTGGCTCTTCCTCATCGAAAGAGTCATTGCCTGGGCGATGGGCTTCCACGAAGCCTCGCACGAGGCCGCGAAGGCGTCAAAGTGCGTGCGCCTTGCCGCAGCCACGCCCACGATGGTTGCGCAACAGGGCAAGGGCGGCGCCGGGCGTGGCGGCCTGAAGAAGCGTGAAGAACGAAAGTAGTCTCCCAGCCGAGTCGTTGTGGTTGCCTCTGATGCTCTGGATGACATCTACCGGCGCCAGCCGCCGCAGGGTCTCCACCAGGGGCTTCGGAATAATGATTCGGCTAAAGCATCGTTCTGTAAGCAACAGCTTCCTGCCCGCAGCAAGTTCTTATGTTCATCAGTCTCATCACGAGGAGACTGAGCATAAGGTGAGCTTTCCAGCAGTGTCTTCCGTGTTGCTCTCACATTGGATGGCGAGAGGATTTCGACGAATATATCCGGATATATGTGGATATATCCCGGATTCTGCTGAAAATCCCGAATTCTGAAAGGCCCTGGTCTCCACCACCCTCGTGAGCGTCCCAGGCGAGTTGGATGTCCGCAGAATCGTCCGGCAGATCGTTGTTGCCAGCACGATGAACAGCTGGTCCACCACCCGCTCGTCCCAGCCACCTGTACCCATTCCCACCGAAGACGTGTTGACCACGACAAGCGCCAAGTCGCGTTCCGCCGCCCCCACGAGTGCCCTACCGTGTCTCTTCGCCTCAACAACCACCTGAACCATGTGGCCCAGGGACCGCACGACAATGCCCCACCAAAGTCGGCCAGAACGCACAGGTACCAGGACTGTGCCCACGCTGAACACCAGCCTCTGGTGCACTTCGGGACAAGCCCGGTCCATCAGAGCCCGGTCATCACCCCCAGCTGCGGAAACGTCTGCAGCGTCTTATGACGTCAGCACTCGCAGACCACCGAATCGACCCTCACTCTCATGCCGATGCAGCAATCAGAGCGACATTCCGTCAATGATGCGAGGCAAAAGGGGGGACCCATCGGCGAGCGACGACATATCACCGGAAGAGAGCTCGACATGACGAGTGGCTGCACGTTTGAAAAGAAGCCGAGGGCTGATGGGGCGAGGTGGGGACAGCAGCCGTGTGCTCACCTTCTGTTAGCGCGCCACAGAAGAGGGTTCGGGCCGCGCACGTCCTGCAGCTGCAGGCACCCAACGCATGTCACGGCGGTCTTCCTCCTCGGAAACACACTCCCGAAAGCGCTTGTGCGGAGGGGAGGGGGAGCGCACCACGGGCGACCGATGGCCTGCAGAGGAGAGCTCGGCAGGAGGTGGAGCAGGGTGTCGCACTGCTGCGGCCGTCGGGGAAGCGAAGCGTGGTGGGGGTTAACAAGCGCCGCTGCACGCGTTTGCCTCCAGGCCACCTTGGACGAGGCGCGCGGCCGTGTCAACCGGGCTGACCATCGAGCCGTTACCGCCTTGCAATATCCTAACAGTGGACACCAGCAGCGAATCAAAAGTCGTCGCATCGCCACATCCCCCCGGGCAATTTCGCATTGTGCGCAATTGACGTGGGCTTGGAAGGAATCTCGGCCCGGCAATGCCCATCACCGTCAAAACCATTCGACCTTGAGCCAGCGAGAACCCCCCAGCTCGACCAACCAGCGACCGCCGAGCGTCGTTGAAGATCGCCACTAGAGATTCCAAGCTTGGGGCCGCTCCCTCAGGCCCGAAGGAGCGCGGATCAGGGCCGTGAGCACGGTGCATTGAGGCTTGATCCGACCCCGGTCCTTTTCGACGCGCATCCTCAGTCCCGTTGTCGCCATCCGGCATTGCGATTGCCGCTGCAGACGGCACAACACTAGGGTGATGGCCTGGCCCGTCGTGAGCCGCGCAGTGGCGGCTTCACCCGAGTCCGCCTGCGCTGGACGAAATCTCGAGCTCGGAGCGCGCGCGCGACGAGGTACCAGGAGCGTTGTCGAGCGCAGATCCACAATCGGCCGCATCGCCCAACGGCCGGTAAGACCCATCGCCATTGTTGGCATGGCCACGTTGCTTGGCACCGCAACTGGCGAGCGACCGCACAGCGACCGGCCGAGAAGTCGGTCCCTGGCCGGACGCAGCTCTCCGCGTAAGCTCCTCGGCGCGCTGCGCGGCCCGAGCTGCCGCCAGCATCTGCGCCGCATGACGGGCGGCCACCGCAGCCTCGGCCTGGAGGGCTTGCGCCGGGGTCAGAGCGCCACGCCTGGACCGAGCAGCGCGGCTCCGATTGCTGCGCAGCCGGCTGTCGCTCAGATCTGGTCAGTCCTGAGCGGGACCGCCACGGTCTGCTTGACCACTGCCGTTGACTGTCCACGCATCGTCAGCGCCGTGCATCGTGGAAGCCATCGGGGACGGCGAACACCTCACAGGCTCTGGGTCACGCAGCCACGGGTGGCAGTGGCGACCTTTAAATGAATTCAACCAGGCTCCAGCCACACACTGGGGTTGGTCTGCAAAGCCAGCATCTTCAGGGGCCACCCCTCCGTCAAGGCGCTGCCGATCTCACGAGAGAATTGAAACAGAGGACCGAGAGCAAGGCTGGAATATAACAAATTCGGGCGTGTCCAGCACCAATTCAGAGCGAGAAACACCGGACTCGCTTCTCGAGACCGCCACGTCGGCGGGGCGGGCCCGAGTGGAGGGTAGCGACTGGCGTCAGCCGGGAATGCGAAAACGCGTGTCCCCAGCCGATCCAGGCGTCCCTCTCCCTGACAGAGGAAAGGGACGACCAGACTCACTACTTCGGACCGCCGCCCCGGTGGAGCGGGCCCGAGTGGAGCGCAAAGGCAATGGTCTGCCGGGTTTGCGAAAACGAGTGTCCCCGGCGGAACCAGCCGCCCCTTCCCCAAAAAGAGGGCGAAGAAGACGCGACTCTCTTTTCGGGACCGCCGCGCCGGTGGGGTGGGCCCGAGTGGAGGGTAGCGACTAGCGTCAGCCGGGAATGCGAAAACGCGTGTCCCCAGCCGATCCAGCCGTCCCTCGCCCTGACATAGGGCGGGGACGACCAGACTCACTACTCGGGACCGCCACGCCGGTGGGGCGGGCCCGAGTGGATCGCAAAGGCAATGGTCTGCCAGGTTTTCGAAAACGCGTGTCCCCAGCGGAACCAGCCGCTCCTTACCCTGACAGAGGAAAAGGACGACGCGACCCCCTTCTCGAGACCGCCGCGCCGGTGGGGCGGGCCCGAGTCGAAGGTAGCGACTAGCGTCAGCCGGAGAGGCGAGAACGCGTGTCCCCAGCCGATCCATCCGTCCCTCGCCCTAAAAGAGGGCGGGGACGACCAGACTAACTACTCGGGACCGCCGCGCCGGTGGGGCGGGCCCGAGTGGAGCGCAAAGGCAATGGTCTGCTGGGGACGCGAAAAGGCGTGTACACGGCGGATCTGGGCGTCAGTCGCCCAGATCGAGGGCGAGGACGACGAGAAGCCACATCCGTGTACGCCGCACCGGTGGGACGGACACGGGAAGAATAATCACAGGCGTGTGTCCGCGAGCGTGAGACACAGATTCGGGCACTGCGACAGTAGGGCCGTCCCTTACGGGTGTATCATGGAACAGAGACTCAACAGCGACCTGAGCCCCAACAGACAAGAAAGCAACCAGGGCAGAGTGCGGTAAAAAGGGTTGGTGTCGGGTGATCGGTATGAAAGAAAAGCAGCCAACAGATGGGACTATGACGTGCGATCTGCGTCGGCCACGCGCGTGGTCGCACGTGGAGGTCGGTGAGCAAAACGGGGCGAGTACGGTCAACGCGGTGCGGAAAGAGCGTCGCGCGGTGCGTGGGACGTGGGTGCAGGTGCGTCCCGCTACGGTGGGGAGGTGCGGTGACTGTGTTCAGAGCGTCCGCCACCACCCTGACGTGCTCACAAACGGTGATCTCCCCAGGCGGCCCCACACGACGCCCTGCCGTGGAGTCCCCGTGTGGCGCGATCTGAACGGGTGGCCACAGACGCTGAACCCGGCGGGGAATGCGCGACAAGCTCGAAGGAGATTACTCGTCGGCCGAAACCGAGCGAGCCGGATAATCGATATATCTCCGATCAAAGCAAAATTGTGTGAAGTCGATGATGTTGAGTGGGTGCGTTATTTTACTAGGCACTGCGTTCCCAGGCCTGCGAAGGCGTGCCTGATATCCCCCAGGCCGCCTCAGCC
>Ga0209187_1003571_pt1 | contig 12796 bp, 17 predicted proteins | sample BantaG_FD_187430 | JGI IMG/M metagenome (GOLD analysis project Ga0209187, IMG submission 187430) | Marine algal microbial communities from Bantry Bay, Ireland - BantryBay_4 metaG (SPAdes) (version 2) | ecosystem: Host-associated > Algae > Red algae > Unclassified | place: Bantry Bay, Ireland... | reverse complement strand
CGACATTGAGTTTCAGCGCATAGAAAAGGCTTCACAAAATGCCCCCTCGTTTCGCGCGGTGCTCCCCGGCACTGAGATCATCATCGGTGCAGGATGGCTGAAGACTGCTAAAGAATCCGGCAACGGCTATGTGTCAGTGATGATGGATGATCCAACTCTGCCAGCACCACTCTATGCGCGGCTTGTTAAAGACAAAGACTCTGAAGCGTATTCGCTTTACTGGGAACGCTCAAGCGACAACAATGCGCCGACGCACTCCAATGCGGAGGCAACGCCGGAGATTTAGTCGTTCCCTATTCCTATCAGCGGCTTGGACTACTTTAAAGAGTGAGTCCAGGCCGCTTTTTTGTACCTAAAATATGACACAAGCCACATGATACTTGGTTTCTTTCTACTGTGAAAATATCGGTGTCACACTATTCATCCTCTTTTGGCCATATGTAACCGATGGGGTGTTTGCTACCGCTTGGCGTCTCTAGCAATTGCTTAACAAACTTATACAGCACCGCGATTTGCTCGTCATGTTCGTCAATCTTGCGTGCGATATCTTCGTGTGCAGCCAGCATCTGCCGTAAGCGAACAAATGTATCCATAATGGCGATGCTCACTTGAATGGCCTGTTTGCTATGCAATACCGCCGAAAGCATGGCAACGCCTTGTTCCGTGAAGACGTTAGGAGGTCTGCGAAGGGCCATCTTCGCAGAGGGATTGGATATCACAATTTGTGATTTCCAATTTTCAAACTCTTCATCGGCCATCTGAAACATGAAATGCTCTGGGAAGCGATCAGCATTCCTTTTGACGGCCTGATTTAAAGCGCCTGTTGTTACGCCATACATATCTGCAAGATCACTATCGATCATCACCTTTTGATCGCGGATCAGATAGATAGCGCTGGCTATACGCTCAATGGGAATAATGGACTTTTCTGCTTGCTTTGACATGTCTTAAACGTGGCGTGATTGCCGAGAGATGTCAATAGTGCTTATTCATGGTTTGTTCTTTTTATGTGTGTGCTTTTGTAAGCGGCATACCTAGAAATTGCCTGTGATTGCAGATTCTGTGAGATATTCAGCGATTGTGCGTTAACGGTTTATTAACTGTTTTGCTGTAACTTGTGGTTGTATTTACTGCTATTTATAGGGAGGCGGGCAATGGGGTGCGATGTATCCGAATTGAATCAACAGATAAGAACATTCTTCTTGGGATGTTCTTACTTAAATGCCATGGCATTTCGCGCCGCCCGCAATGTATGGGGAGCGCGTTATGGTTGATGATGGCAAACCCGCGTCAGAATTGTTTTCATCATTTGAGAGGTCACGTGATCAGGCCGCTCATGACAAAACCCTACAGGAGACTTTCGATCACAGGCAAACTGAAATTAAAATCGGCGAAGGTAAGCTTGATCCAGAGAATACGGCCAAGTTCGTAAATGAAGCGCGTGTTGCCAAGGGTGGTAACACAGAAGAGAAACGAAAAGAGCGGCGGGCTCATGATCATCATATGTTGATGGTGACGTTGGAACGCTTGCGCGAAGATTTACGTGCGCTAGAAGCCGAGTTGGTTGAGAAGTACGGCGAAGACTTCGCGGAAAACCTTGCCGCTGAATTACTGGATGAGAAAACCTATGGGCAGCTCATGCTTATCAGCGATCAAGATGAACGCCGCCGCCAAATTGCGATTGAAATCAACCGAGGCTTGTCTGACGGCTCCATAGACCCATCCGCACTCGATGAGTATTCGGATTTCAGTCGATGGTTAGAAGCATCAGATGATTTCGAAAATCAACGGCACGCAGTAGCTGCGCAACGTACAAGTCTGGAATTGGGATTACGCCGCACAGCGGATGATGCAATGCTAAAAGTTTCCGAAGCAGAATTTAGCGCAGCGGATAACATGCACGACAATGCTCAGAATGCCAGTCTTAGCACTGGTCTTGATTCAATTTTTAAATGATTTTAGTTACTGCTTAATATTCAGTGGAATATCTTTCAGTTTTCCATTTCTGTACAGAATGAGCTTTGCTTCTGATGCTAAGCCCTCAATGAGTTTAATACCCTCCAGTGGATCAACAGGCTCTTCGAGCCAGCTATCTCCATCTATATAAAACGCCATTGAGCTTCCATGAGGATGATCGTGGTCAGTGAATACATTTGCGGTCATTCCGAATTTAGCAATCTCATCGATGAAATACTGCCCAACCTTTTCTGGTGAATGGTCGCCCAAATCCTCTCCGGCATAAAACGCAATGCCGATATTCGGCCCTGTGCAGGAATATTTCGTCGCTTTACCCGTCGGAGTATCGGCAAACCCAATGGTTTCCTCAATCGTCTCGCAGCGATATACGAATAGTTTTTCGTAGTCCGTGCGCTCGGATAGTGGCTTGTAAGGTGGTAACTCACCGGGCTTGTTGGGACGCTCGTTCGCCAATGTTGGTAGCGCCAGTAACACCAGTGGAATCAACAAGATAGATGCCGTCAAAAGGGAACCCTTTTGCCATAATTTATGACAACTGGAATGTCCTGCCTACGCTGGCAGAAACCTGCTGGTTACAGGCGCATTCATCGTGATTTCGGGTTGACGGAGCGTATCAATGGCGATAAATCATAAGGGTTCCGTTTCGTCTAGCTTTATAGGCATACCGGTATAAAAACATTTAGCGGAAGGAATGGACATGGCTTTTGTTGGATACGCACGAGTGAGCACCGATGAGCAAAATCTGGATTTACAGCGCAATGCCCTACAGGACGCGCGCTGTGATTTGGTGTTCGAGGATGATGGCTATTCCGCCATTGACACTCACCGCCCTGGCTTCGCGCTTGCGTTGGATGCGCTCAATACAGGCGATGTACTGGTGGTTTGGAAGATGGATCGGGCATTCCGGTCACTGAAAAATGCTCTGGATACACTGGAGGTCTTCGAAGCCAAAGGATTTGAGCTGCGCTGCCTGACCGAGCCCATCGATACCACCACACCATTCGGCAAATTCGTCTACCAAATTCGCAATGTCTTCGCCGAGCTGGAACGCAATATCATTCGCGAGCGCACGATTGCTGGAATGGAGGCTGCACGGGCGCGTGGTGTCACCATTGGCAGGCCGCGCAAGTTGAGTGAATATCAGGTATCGCACGCTCAGAGAGTATTGTCCGAAAACCGGAGTGCCAACGTTCAAACGATTGCCGATGAGCTGGGCGTTGCTCCAGTGACTTTGCTTCGATCATTGAAGAGATATAAAGCTGTTACCCCAGAACTTGTGAGTGATTGAAAAAACTCCTGAAAGCCAGATAATAGATGGTTTTGTGGTGTTGATTATTCTATCATATTGATTTCTATATGTTTATTTTTTGCACGAGAAAGCGGTAAGCCTCGGTCGTCTAGCCAGACCGCTGCTTAGGAATATTGCCCTATTGCATAATATTCACATATTTGTTAACTTTACGCATGACATGGACGATAAGCTTTTATAGCGACAAGGTGTCGAAAGAGACATTGGCTTTACCCAAGGGCATCAAGGCCAGCTTGTTGCGTACCTTGGATATGGTTCGGGAGTTTGGTCCTGACCTCGGACGACCGCATACCGCACCACTTGAGCGCGGTTTGTATGAAATTCGAGCCAAGGGACGCGAAGGCATTGCCCGCTCACTATATTGCACAACGCATGGCAGAGAGGTGGTGATTTTGCTAACCGCTGTGAAGAAGTCTGACAAATTACCCAAGCGCCACATGGACACGGCACGTAAACGCATGAAGGAGATTCACGCCAATGAGTAAACGACCTACATATGAAGCGTTCAAAGCCGAAGCGCTCAGTGATCCTGAAGTAAAGGCAGAATACGATGCTCTGGAAGACGACTATCAGCTCAAGCGGCGCATGATTGCCATGCGCAAAGCAGCAGGGCTGACGCAAGAGCAAATGGCCGAGAAACTAGGCACCAAGAAGAGCAGCATTTCGCGACTGGAGAGCATCAATGCTGAAAACTCGCCACGCCTGGCAACGATTGAAGACTATGCCCGTGTGTTGGGTTATGTGACCAAAGTTGATTTTGAACCGATGCAGCAGACTGGTGATGGGTTAACCCCGTAATAAGCAGGGTGATAACTCACTGTATGGAAAATTGATAGAATGGCCGAAGAAGATCGGCGTAAACGTGATCGAAAATCAATATCTGTTGGTGCTGATGGAAGCATTGGATACCCTTATGCGCTTCCGATAACATTTGGTGCGGTTGAGGAGAATTCTCCACTTGTTACCGACATCAAAGGTGTTAACAAAGCTAACAAATCGTTTGTATTAACGGCTGCAACCGTTATTTCGAATGTGAATATTCTTCGTGAACGAATACGAACTGATAATGAGCTTGGAGCTAATGATCCAAAGTATAGAGATGCGTACGTTAAATTTTTAGATAATCTTAAAAACGACTTAGAGGATTTAGTTACAAGAGTACAAATTGGTTCTAAAGCAGTACATGTAGCTGAATCAGAGGAAGTTCAATCATGGTTTTCCACGCATTGGGTGGTATTGAAGAAACAGGCCACTAGACGTTTTTGTCATGAAAACATTGCCAATGCAGAGATCACTGGATCGATATATATTGGGTTAGGAGCATTAGGTGCATTAGCTGGCTATGCACTAGGAAACACTGCAATCGGATTTGGTGCAGGAATGTTGTTAGGGAAGGTTGTGTCTGGTGATTTAAAGCCTTCGGTATTAAGCGACAAAGCAGAAGCTGTGATAAACGAAGCATTCCAAGCAGACGACGATCAAACGGTTGATGACGTATGCTCCTCAGATGAAACTAGCAAGTGACGCTGAGTACGAACAAAATTGCTTAGGAGAAGTAAATGGCACTGTCAGTCATCACTGTAGAGTGTGAAAATTGTGGGCATAAATTCTCTGGGCATCTAGAGAAGGATATGCCCATAGCCGGAGTAGAATATTATGCGGAATGCCCTAAATGTAAAAAGGTAACATCATTTTCAAATGTAGCTGGATGGATGAACGAAAAGAATTCGACAGACGCAGGTGTAACGATACATCGCAAGTAGGTGATCAAATTTGAAGATGATGGCTTTCGGCGATTTTCAAGCTAGTTGTCCAAATAAATTCACGCAGCCTTTCTCGTAGTCTGCGTGCTGTCGTTACTTGATCGTTCTGGGTTCAGCCACACCTTATTGATACGGTCCCAATTTCGGGTGTTGCCACTCCATCTACTTGGGTTACGAGTCTTGGCTGCTTCGTACAGCGCTTTACGCTTCTCAAGTATAGCGATATCAGCACCGGTATGACGCTCCTCAGGGGTGACGTGTTTGATGCCACTGTGACGATGTTTGGTGTTGTACCAATAGACAAATCTTGTCATCCACTCACGTGCCGCCTGCAACGACTCGAAACCTTCAGTAGGATATGAAGGGCAGTACTTGCATGTTCTAAACAATGATTCAGAGTAAGGGTTGTCATTGCTCACCCTGGGACGACTGAAGGATGTGGCGACGCCCAGGCAATCCAGCTTTGCTCTGAGGGTGCTTCCTTTTTGTATCGAACCGTTGTCCGCATGTAGCACAAGCGGTTGATCCGTGATCGTACCAATTTCATCGACGACGGCTTTGTGCACAAGCGTGGCTGCATGATCACCGGATTCACAATCGTGCACATCCCAACCTGTTATCTTTCGACTGAAAATATCCAGTATCGCGTACAGGTAATAGAACTGTCCGCGTATAGGCGATGGCAAATAGCTGACGTCCCAAGACCAAACCTGGTTGGGGTTCGTCGCACAGTGACTGGTTGGTTGACGCCTAGGCTGTGCAGCTTTGGAGCGGCCTCGATGATGCTGTTCATTATTCTCATGCAGCACTCGGTAGAAGCTTGCTTCGCTACCCAGAAATACACCTTTGTCAGCTAATATGGCGACGATCTGTCCAGGTGGCAGGTTGGCGTATTCCGGATCATGACATACGTCCAAAATCCGCTGCCGCTCCTCAGCGCTCAACTTGTTAGAGGGTGTGGGATGTATGGCCGTTGGCCTGGCATCGGTGCGCACTTGCTCCTCTTCAGTCCAGCGCCGATAAGTTCGGTCACAGATCCCCATCTCTTTGCAAGCACGAGTTCGCTTTGCACCGCTCTGTACAGCTTCGTCAATCAGCTCAATAGCTTTAACGCGATCTGGGGTGCTGATCATTCGTCCTCTCCCGTTCCCCAAATCGCATTGGCCTTTTTTCGCAGCACCAGTAGCGCTGCTGTCTCGGACAAGGCCCTGTCCTTACGCGACAGGTCGCGTTCAAGCTCTTTTATCCTTTTCTTGTCGGCACGAGCCTCGACCTGATCACGGCGTTGTTGTGCGCGAGGCGCGGGTTGATTTGCACCAGCGCACGCCTTTCGCCATTGAACAAGCTGCTCTGGATACAGGCCCTTGTTGCGGCAGAAAGCAGCCATGTCATCTTCACTGACAACGGCACTTTCCAGTACAATGGCAAACTTCTCTTCAGACGACCACTTACTGGTCGGCTCATCACTGTCGGGCATCAATTGACCTTTAGCTCGTGCGGCATTACGCCAGTTAAACAGGGTAGCAGTACTTATTCCTTCCTCTCTTGCAACCTCTGATATTGAACGGGCATCAGGGGGTAACAATTTACGAAGGACTGACTCTTTACGTTCCAATGGATATGGCATGATCTACTCTATGCCGCCCTCTGTCTATAAAATTGAAGGAAGAACTACATTGGACAACTAGCCTGACACAGGGGGCTTTTCAGCGATTGATACCAACCGCTCTGGCGTCGCACGAGCCTCGGATGCGCTGAATACTGGTGATGTGTCTTAGCGGTTTGGAAAATGGAGCGTGCATTCCGCTCACAGAAAAGAGGGCTGGATACACTGGAGGTCTTCGAATCCACCGACACCTCCACACCATTCGGCAAATTTTTCTACCAAATTCGCAATGTCTTCGTTGATCTGGAACGCAATATCATCCGCGAACGCACCATTGCAGGGATGGAGACTGCACGGACACCTGGAGATAAGATCGGTACGCCACACAAGCTATCGCACTGTCAAATTGCTGTCGCCAGCGAAAAGTTGTCTTCAGCCCCAAGCTTGAATTGCTGCACTGTAGCGAGAGATTTTGATGCACCTACCCAAACACTTTTGCGTGCAATGAAGTGATATCGACAGTAAGAAGCTACTTGTAATGCTGGTAAGGCGTGAAAGCCTGTGTTAGTTCATTGTGTACATTTACCTGATGCGCCAGGCAAGCTAAACAACAGGCAACAGAAATGCCTTGAATTGAAAACATCTAATCAGGTAGCCTTCGGCCAATCACCAACTGCTGCACTTGAGAATTGAAACCGAGTACAGTTCAAGTAATAGTTTATCTTGTAAAAATAGAAGGGAGATTCGTGGCAAATAATACTGTACATAATCCTGATCGTTATATGTCTGATTTGAGGCAGATACTGTCGCAAGGAAAAAAACGTATTGGCTTACTAGTAGGTGCAGGGGCTCCCGTATCAATGTCCGTGGATGAAGACGGGAAATTGAGCGGCGAAGGTGATCCAATAATCCCTGATGTGGCCAGATTAACGACATCTGTAATCGATGACCTAGACAAACAAGACACTGACGTAATTAGTAAATTACTGCCAGATTTAGGCGATAATCCAAATATCGAAACAATATTAACTCGAATTCGTAGGCTCTCTCAAGCAATAGGGGCAGAAAACGTACATGGGTTGAATGGAGAGGGCTATGAAGATTTGGCAGATAGAATATGCCAAAGCATTGGTGGAAAAGTGTCAGCTGTATTACCTGAAGAACCGAATCCATATACCGAGTTAGTATCTTGGATAGGTGGTATTAACAGAGATCACCCGGTAGAGATATTTTCTCCGAACTACGATTTGCTTTTGGAAGAAGCTTTTGAGCGAGCTCTTCTGCCTTACTTTGATGGATTTTCTGGAGCCCATAAGCCATTCTTTGATCCCACGAGCGTTGCCACTGACAGGCTACCAGCTCGGTGGTCTAGAATATGGAAGATTCATGGTTCTTTGGGTTGGGATATTTCAGGGAGTACGGTAGTTAGGACAGGAGATAGAAAGGCTACATCGCTTATCTATCCTGATCATCTCAAATACGATCAGATAACTCGGCAGCCTTATTCTGCTCTTTTTGAACGATTGAAGGAATTCCTTACAACACCAGATAGTCTATTGATTTGCACTGGTTTTTCATTTTTTGATGCGCATATCACTGCAGTTCTTGACGAAGCGTTAGAAGCGAATAAGCACACATCGGTACTCGCTTTTCAATACAGGTCACTGGTCGACGAACAATGCGCTGTAAAATTAGCAACGAAACGTCCAAACATGAGTGTTTATGCGGAGGATGGCGCTGTAATTTTTGGCATTCAAGGAGATTGGAAACCCGGAGAACCACCAAGTGATGAGTGGCTAAAAATCCGCCGTACCTTTTGGGGCGCGATATCGACTGAAAATTCAGGTGGTTCGTTCTTACTGGGCGATTTTGGAAAACTTGCGAGGTTTTTCGCCCTTTCCCAAGCCTCAGATTTTACTTTACGGGCAGTCACTGAATTAGATATTGAAGAAGATTTGCACGTTGGTGAAGTAGAGCAAAATACCCCTGCTGGGCTTGGAGTAACTGATGTTGAGCCGTGACCCCACATTCTTGGGCTCTGTTGCATCTGTTTCAGGTTCATCCGTTAGTGTCCATTTAGCTAGGTCGATTGCATCTGGTCTATCAATTATTGAAGGTAGAACCTATCGCATCGGTCAGGTTGGGTGTTTTGTCCGCATACCTCAGGGATATCAAGACTTATTTGGGGTAGTTACCGAGGTGGGTGCGACAGCTGTCCCGTCTGAAGCGGATCATATAGATTCTGATACTGGTCGTTGGATGCAAATACAACTGGTTGGTGAAGCCATAGGTGGAGTATTTGAACGAGGGATAGGCCAGTATCCCAGTATTGGGGATAGCGTTCACATAACAACTGAAACTAACTTGGCTAGAATTTATGGGGCAAGTGAGTTTGGCCATATTGTTATTGGAAACCTCTCTAGCGCAGAGAGCATTCCTGCAAAAGTATCATTAGATTCGCTTGTAACAAGACACTGTGCTGTACTGGGTTCTACTGGTTCAGGTAAGTCAACAACCACAGCGAGTTTGCTCCGCTCCATTTGCAACAGTTCTGAGCCTGAGGCTCATTACCCTAGCGCTCGCGTACTGATGTTAGATATCCACGGAGAGTATTCTGAGGCACTTTCTGATATTGCTAGTGTATTTTCTGTTGATCCTCGCCCTGGAGAAGAGGAGCTTTTTGTACCGTATTGGGCTTTGAACTCAACAGAACTTTTAGATTTTGTTACAGGTGGCATTGATGGATCTCGTGAAACTGCATTCACTGATAAAATATTTGATCTAAAAATGGAGGCGCATAGACAAAATCAATTTCCAGGGGTTGAGCAAAGCTCAATTACGATCGATACTCCCTTGCCGTTTAGCCTTAAGCAGCTTTGGTATGATCTTATCGATTTCGAGTTAACAACCTACGAAGGTCAGGATCGTGATCAACCAACTAAACAAACCGATGGTGACGTTGACTCATTGATAGCCCCCACATACAAACCTCACGCAATGGGAAATCGAGGGCCATTTATAAATACACAGGCTATTGGTATACGACGCCAACTTAATCTTCTTCGTTCTAGGTTGCTTGACCGTCGTTATGATTTTCTTCTTCATCCTGGGCCGTGGGAACCGCGTGCAAATGGATCTTCCGAGAAGGATCTTGATTCATTACTTGCTGGTTGGTTAGGAAGTGAAAAACCGATCACAATTCTTGATCTATCAGGAGTCCCAAGTGTGGTTTTGGAATTACTAGTCGGCTCTATTCTGAAAATAGTATACGAATCTCTATTTTGGAGCAGAGAAAAATCGGAGGGTGGTGTAAATCGGCCTTTATTAGTGGTTATGGAGGAAGCTCACCGCTACCTCTCATCTGATCAAAACAGTTTAGCTTCTGTAACGGTTCAGAAAATAGCAAAAGAAGGTCGTAAGTATGGTGTTGGAGCGATGGTAATTAGCCAACGCCCATCAGAAGTAAATGAAACCATTTTGTCGCAGTGTGGGACACTTTTTGCTCTTCGTCTTTCAAACCCATCTGATAGAGCGCGTGTTAAAGGCGTATTGCCAGATGGGCTTGTCAGTTTGCTTGACGTTCTTCCAGTGCTTCGTACTGGCGAAGCGATAGTTATGGGAGAGGCTGCGAAATTGCCGATGCGCTGTCGTGTAACGCTTCCGACCGAGGAGCATCGCCCTAAGAGTAGCGATCCAAAGGTTGCAAATCAGTGGGCTAGTGCTAGAAAGCCTGAAGGGTATGACCGTGTTATAGCTTCATGGCGAGCTCAAAAACCACGCGCTGTGGTTAACGATTTAGACATACAAAGAGTTGCTGTAGATGAAGAAATCGATAATAAGGAGTAACGTATACTATGGATAGAAACTATGTGGCGTCATCCAATATAGCTTCAATTGGCTATGACGAACAAACTCAGACGCTGGAAATCGAGTTTCAGAATGGAACAATTTATCAATACTATAATGTGACACTAGATATGTACGAAAAGCTGATGCAGGAAGGGTCGAAGGGACGCTTTTTTAATGCTTACATCAAAAATGCTTTTCCATACTCCAGAGTTTGAGGCGTGAGTGTGACTGAAAGTGAAGTTATCGGTCGCACTCTTTTTCCAACTTTTGATGAATAAAAAATTCTTTTCTCCCTTCTTCTATTTCGCGATACCTTTGTAAGTCTCTATCGAAGTCATCTTTGCGTTTCTGAGCAAACCACGCCAATCGGTCAATGCGTGCTTGCAGTGTTTGCCTTTGATTTAACTGCTGGAAGATCAGTTTGTCCATCTCTTTTTCATCACGAAGCTTGCATTCAGTGGCTTCATGTTCATTCTGCTTGCGAATACGCGCTACCTTTCCGGTTATGCGGTCAAATAGGCCGCGCCAGCCGGAGTTAAAACGTTTTTGCCTTGCTGAATTCTCTTCTATGAATCGTTGTTCCTGACTATCCTTCAGGGAAGCGCGAGTAGTTGTTTGCTGCTTTACGAGTAATACGCGTCTTTCCTCAATCTCATCCAATCGCTTGCGGATAGCTTTGTCTTGTTTGGTGGCAAGATCTTTAAGGCGTTTCGCCATATTCTGTGAGATTTGCCTTTTCGCTCCGTCCACTGATGGAAGTGTTTTTTCATCGGTCAGTTTTTCTCGTACTTCTTTGGCGGTGACTCCGACCCATTTCTTCGAGACTGAAAACACGTTGCACTGATGGTCGATTGCCACAAACCCGCGCCGATCACCTTTTGCCAGAGAGTAGCCACGTTCTTTCAAGGCGTGTGTAAATGCGGCCTGCGTGTCACTCACCGCCAAGCAATCTTGCAGGGCGGCTTTTACTTCTCGCGGGTCTTTGCCGCTGCGTTTGGCTTGTTGCCATTCTGCCATCGTGAAATTGAGCGGATTGCGCGCCGAGGATTTCATGTATGCCGACGGCATTTTCCACCCATGCTGGAGATAGAGTTCTCGCGACAATTCCTTCAATCCGCGTCTGGTGTAGGGCAGTGGAATGGCTTTCATTTTCAGGGAATTGATCCGGCTCCACACAGCGTGGGCATGACGACGGCCTTTCTTTTCATGAAAAACAATAGCTCTTGGTTGCCCCGTTAGGCCGAACCGATCTTCCACGCGATTGATGGCATCCTCGTATTCCGCAATTGTGACATTCTCTGCCTGCGGCGGATTTAAGCTGAGTGAAAATAAAAATTGCTTCGCTCTGGTGCCACGACTAACGGCATAGGCTTCATGGAGTGCGGATTTCAGGTCATCGGAAACGAAGCCGCGCAGTTCATGGACGTCCACATGCTCATTTTCTGATTTGAGTAGATGACGCGCCAAATCTCCGGCACCACCACGCTGTCCACCCTGAAGGTTCATTGCACGCTACCGACTTTGAGGCCCATGGCGATCAGGAGCGTTTTTCTCATGATCATCACGGCAGCACAGGCGTCCTGCAGCTGTTGCTCAATGTCATCCGATACATCCAGTGACCCGACATTGGCGTGCCTCGCCAGCTGATTCAGGTTCGAGGACAGATTCGAGTGTCCCAGAGCCGCCAGCAGGGAGCTGTACTGGGTGTCTTCGATCTGTGGTCGACGAATAGCGCGGCGTTTGTGTTCATGTTCACCGAGAAGAATTTCCCGAATGTACGCTCCAAGGGGACGATTTCAGGCGCGCTCTTCCAAAAATGCGCGTTCTTCCTCGCTCAGGCGGATCGAAAACGGGTTTGTTGTTTTGGCCTTTTTGGATAGTTTCGTTGACTTCGAGGCCTCTGAGAAAGCGTTCCCAATACCAGCGGCTGCGTTATCGAGCGCCCTCATGGTCTTGGCTCCTCGACATCAGACTCTCCGCCACTGAAATACGGTGCATGCTTCTCTAGAAAGTCGTTCCAGTCGCTGAGCGTCCCAAGCAAATCCCCGGCAAGATCAGATGCAACAGGCTCTTCCGACACCTCCGCCGTCAATTCTTGCAGCGCCTCCCATTGCTCTGAAATGCCTTGTTCACAGTTCGATCCGCCACTTTTCCGGCGCACCATTTGAACCAATGACTTATCTCAATCCGTTAATTGCACTCAAGGCGAGTAGTAAATTTTGTGCCCTGCTGGTGCCCTAATCTGCAAAGTACCCTGATTGGTAAGTGCGCTACTGCACGGCTCTCTACAGT
>Ga0209187_1003570_pt1 | contig 12800 bp, 13 predicted proteins | sample BantaG_FD_187430 | JGI IMG/M metagenome (GOLD analysis project Ga0209187, IMG submission 187430) | Marine algal microbial communities from Bantry Bay, Ireland - BantryBay_4 metaG (SPAdes) (version 2) | ecosystem: Host-associated > Algae > Red algae > Unclassified | place: Bantry Bay, Ireland... | reverse complement strand
GTTAAACTATGTTTACAAAAATATACAAGATCATCCAATCAATAGAATACAAGAACTGCTTCCTGTTGAGGGCTCTGAGTTTAAGTGATTTTTTTTGTTATTTTAAGGCAGTTCCCTGAACGCTTACATAGAAAATTACAGATGATTATTGCAACTGTTGAAAAGTAGCTGTTTATTTTATTAAATCCAAGGGGAATACAATCCTGAAAAGTCAATCTTATAGATAAATAATTTTCTGTCAGGTTCTATACATAAAATACTATGATTGCCATCATCACAAATTCCCATTTGAGGTTCCATTTTAAATATTGCTTATCTTATGTTATTATAATAAGGGTTAGATAATTCTCCGCAAACAAACATCCTATTTGTGAAAATGCTAATTCATCATAGGCAACCTATCATCTTATAAATCATGACCACACAATTACCTTCAGCCAATTATAAATTTCAAAAGCTAAAACTTATAAACTCACATGCCTGTAAACCTAGAAAGCCCTAAAATATCCCTTGCTACTTCTCACAAAAATATTACATTTACAACAACTATGATTTATTCTAAAAAATGAGCGAATTTAAAACCCCACTACTCATCTGTCTTTTGACTACCTTGATTGCGTGCAATGATGAAAACAATATGGCAAGCCAAGAGGGGGTCTACCCTATTAATATAGACTTTAGTGGCCCTATTCCAACGGATAAGAAAATCAAGATGAAGTTTCATCAAGGGATTGGAAGTTCAGAATACTTGGAAGGTAAAATAGAAAGGCGTGGTGGATATTCCATTTCATTTCCAAAGCATTCTTATGAGATTGACTTGAAAGAAGATTTGCCATTAGCAAATTTACCAAAAGATGACGATTGGATACTCAATGCAAATTTTATTGACAAAACCTTTCTAAGGCACGTAATATCTTATGAATTATTCATGGATATGAATTTAAATAACATTGCACCCAAATGTAGATACATTGAATTATCATTAAATGGTGAATATAATGGTTTGTACGTATTGATGGAAAAACTAGACAAATCTAGTCTTCAGATTAACGGTAAGGATAGCTTATCCGTGATCTTTAAAGAACCACATATTTTTCGTCCCAATTATGAAGGAATAAGTGCTCAGAAATTGAACAATTTTCACCAACAGACTTATCCCAAAATAACGAAAGAAGATAAGTCATCTTTTATAGAATCCATTCGAACTCTTATCTTAGAATCTGATGAAACAGTGTTTAAAAATGGCATCGCTGACCTCTTTGACTTGAGCAATATAATTGACTGGCATTTACTTTTGCTAGTTTCAAATAATAATGACGGATTAAAAAAGAATTTCTATTTATACAAACAGGATTCGCAAACACTTGTAAGAATTGCTCCTTGGGATTATGATCACAGTTTTGGCAGAGATGGGGATAATGAATTGAACTTAGATGTCAGGCCAGTTAATATGGAACAATCAATTTTATTTGCTCGTTTATTAAAAATAGAAAGTTATAAACTAGCGCTTAAGAAAAGATGGTATGCACTAAATGAAAATAGTTTATTAAGTGAGGAAGGTCTAAAAGAAAGAATTCTTCGTAAAAGTAAATTGATTAAACCTTTTGCGGAAAAAAATTTCAAGCTTTGGCCTTTAAACGATCAACGTTACTATGATGATAATAATTTTGATCAAGAGATTGAAATTATGTTAGAGTTTGTCACTGTGAGGCATAAGCGATTGGAAGAGTACTTCCGTAATTTTTAATTAAAAAAATTGTCAAAATAGAAAAATCATTTTATGTAGCAATTTGTAAATCATAAACCAATTAATGAAATTGACAAATTGGGCACTATGGAACATCTGGTGGTTTTAATGAAAAACAAAAGCCTTCATTGATGCCTTCATATACTTAAGGGAGCAAAAAAAATTCAATCAAGCATACTATCAAATTCGATATTTCGGCGGTTGCCCTAGACAAAGATAGTTAAGGAGTGCCCAAACTTTCTGATCAAGAATTTATAGATTTACGCACTTACATTGATAAAATTGGTTTAGAGCACATTATATTTGGGTCGGATTATCATTTGTACAGAAATAAAGAGTGCTTAAACATTCTTAAAGATAAAGTTGGGCTGAGTGATCAGGAATTGAAGCAAATTATGATGTAAAAACTGTAAGAAATTACTATTAGTAAAATCTAGGGATTTCTAATTTTAACTACAGCTGATTTTGACAAAAGTATGCTCAAATTTTAATATCGGGTTCTGTTTGATCAATTTTAATTATTTCAAAATTAAGAACATTTAAGGAAAGCAGGTGTTTTGAAAATAGTACTAAACTACTCAAGATGGAAAATGTATTAATTTTCGGAGGCACTGGTTTTATTGGATTAAGTTTAGCTGCTCATTTAAAGCAGAAAGGAATGCACCCGATTGTGATTGGCAGAAACCAACCAAAAAATAAAATAGATTTTCAATATGAGCATTGGGATGCCTTGTCCGTTGGTCTTTGGAAAACACTTCTGGAAAACTCGAAGGCCATTGTGAATTTAGCTGGTAAATCTGTGGACTGCATAAAAACTCCAGACAATTGCGATGTTATTTTACGATCAAGAATAGACGCTACTAAGACTATTGGCAATGCTTTAAAAGAAGTAGCAAATCCTCCATCTGTTTGGATACAAATGTCTACCGCTCATATTTATGGAGACCCACCTAGGCAAATATGCACTGAGGATTCCGCCTTTGGATATGGCCTCGCTCCTTTCGTCGCTAAGGCATGGGAAGACACCTTCAATCAATCAAAGCCAAAAAATATTAGAGGCGTTATTTTACGAACGAGTTTTGTAATAGGGAAAAATGGTGGTGCTTTATCTAGTTTAAAAAGAATTGTAAAATTAGGCTTGGGAGGAACCGTTGGTTCTGGAAAGCAAGGAATGAGTTGGATTCATGAATACGACATGAACGAAATCATTAATCAGTCAATAATAAACAAAAAATATAATGGAGCTTACATTGCGAGTGCGCCCAATCCTGTCTCTAATAAATTATTCATGCAGTCCTTGAGAGATAAATTAGGTGTTATAATTGGCTTATCTGCGCCTGAATTTATAACTCGAATAGGTGCTCATTATATTTTTAGAACTGACCCAGAACTTGCATTATATGGGCGCTATGTAATGCCAGAAAAATTAGAGCAAATTGGATTTAAATTCAAATATCCGAAACTAGATGAAGCACTCTCAAACCTTATTAATAAAAAGTAAGGTCAAAAATGTGAGAACTTCTTTGATCAAAAATTGTTATCCACTTAATAGTAAGAGATAAAGCTTATTTGAATGAAAGTGAGATTAATATTAATAACTATAGCAGTAATATACATGGGTAGTATGAAAGCACAAAACCTCGACGCATATCAATGGAAAAATAGAATCGTAGTTGTTTCTTCTCCTAATGCATCAAATGCAGATTACATAAAGCAAATGAATGAATTCGCAGATTCAGCAGAAGGATTAGCAGATCGAAAAATGTTACTTTATGAAATGGTTGAGGACAAATACAAAATCACCAATTATCTATCCGCAAATAATGACACTGAATGGAAAACCGTGGACGGTCAAGACCAAAATAACATAAAGCCCATTGAGGCCTTTAAAGTGCAATTAATAGGATTAGATGGTAGGGTAAAGCTTGAACAAAAAGATATTTTAACCATAAAGACGTTATTCAATACAATAGATTCAATGCCGATGCGCATCAGAGAAAAAAGGAATAAGGATTAATTTAGCAAAAGCCAAAATAATTTTAACAATAGCCTACAACTCCATTTCAAATTTCATTTCCTCAACCCAATCTTCACCATACAAAATTAAAGATTCCATTGGACCAACTGCGTACACTACACTATAACTTGCCTCCTTTTCTTGTTTAGAATATTGATCACTTTTACTTAAAATTTCTGTAGCAAACCATTCTAAAAAGGAGTCCTTATCCAATTGATAGTTCTTTGACTCCACATAATCCCATACAATTTTACTGATATTTAATTTCCCCGCTTTTCCATTGAAAATTGCTATCGTTTTTTTCTTTGGTTTTATTCGGTATTGATTACCATCCTTTGCTAAACTAATTACTCGAAATCCGACGTTATTACCATCTAAGTCTTCGAATACCGCAAAATCTGCTTTAAAATCTTTCACTTTCAATTTTCTACCTTTATACTCAATTGTCTTTCCTTTTGAACTAGCATCTATACTTTGCTTAGAATAGCCCGTTTTAACAAATAAGTCAAACGAGACTTTACCTGTATTAATTACTTCTTCCTTATTCTTAGGTTTATATTCGATTTCCGCGTAATAAGTATTTTCAGTCACATACTTCGCATTTGGTTCTCCGGTAATAGTACTGCTGCTATTCACTCGTATTGGGATATTGTCGGGATCTCTAAAAAAGCTAATCTCAATATCCTCCCCCTCTTTGTTTTGAAATGCATATTTATGATTCTTGATCTTCCAATACAGATTCGCTTTATGCACTTCTTCTTCTTTAGGAAAAACACCTAATTCATAATAAAATGTAGGATATCGTTTTGTCTTGTCGAAGCGAGATATTTTATTCGTAAAAGTATATCCATTTTTGATAGCTTCCAATTTTAACAAATTAAGATCTGCTGTATTATATTTGTCCCAGGGCAATGGTTTGGAAATTACGTCCAATGTATCTATAGCTTCCTTTTTCAGGATCCATTTTAAAATATTATACATTACAAGACCTGATTTTTCAGCATCTTCACCGGTCATAGTTTCTCCATTCGGACCAATAAAATCATCTCTTTCCTTCCAATCGCTATTTGGAGATGGACCTTCACAGGAGTATAAAAAGAAAATTAAAAGCAGCAAAACCAGATTTCGAGGAATCATCTTTATTTATTAAAATGGTGATATTAAGATTATTTTTTGACTTCCATTTCTACAAACAAAAGTTAGCTTATTAAAGTTTGTAATAATTAAAGAAATTGCCTAAGCTAATACTTTAAAGAAATATTAGATTGAATTATTAGAATTTTTGGATGATCTTTTACCCTATAATTTATAATTATGATTATAATTGCCTATTAGTTAAAAGAGAATTTGATTAACTTGGATAACAAATAATTATGAATATTTGCTCTTTTAATAATTATGAAGTCAATTTATCTATTAATAATATTCTTTTCAATCGCTTGTGCCAGCACCAAGGATACAGCCAATCCTATAATTAATAGTAATGACAGTTCCTCTTCCATTCCAAAAATCATTTTTGTAAATTACAAAGTTGCTAAAGATGCTGCTGAACAGGTACAGCTGGTTTTCATAAATAAAATTGTTGCAAATGGTCAATTTAAAGATGGAAATTCTACATCGAAAGTGAAAAACCCAGGTGATTTCATGTGCATTCAACTTGATCAACAATCCATCCCGATTGACAGTTTACATTTGAAGAATCCTTTAATCAACAATGTTGAATATGTAGATGCTGATGGCAATTTAGGTAGAAAAATAATTGAATTGGATAGCGCGGAATTATCCTTCAGGATGCAACTTCACCCACGAACCACTTCATTATCATTTGTTATTATAGACAATCCTAGAATAAATCTCACTAAATTAGATTTATGAAATATAGTATCATTATTTTTCTAGTCTTTTCATTGCAAATTTCATCTGCTCAAGTTTTTGAAATAGACACTATTCAATGGTCAGGTCCAAGTGAAAATAGAATTAATCTTGTGATCCTACCAGACGGATATCAAAGTAACGAACTAAATCAATTTATTAATGATGCAGTTAATTTTAGTGAAATATTATTTACAGCATCACCTTACAAAGAATATAAAGCCTTTTTTAATGTAATCGCTATTCAAGTTCCATCTAACGAATCAGGAGCCTCTCATCCTGGTACTGCAACTGGTGAAAATGATCCATTTCATCCCATATCAATGGTTGACAATTACTTTGGATCTACTTTTGACCTAGGCAATATTCATAGGCTATTGGGACCTACAAAATTTTCAGCATTAAATACGGTCTTAGCTAATAATTTCCCAACCTATGATCAAGTTTTAATTTTAGTCAATTCACCTCATTATGGTGGTAGTGGAGGAACCTATGCGACCACCTCACTGGATTCCAGGTCTTCTGCGATTGCCATTCATGAATTAGGTCATTCATTCGCAAGTCTTAAAGATGAATATTATGCAGGTGACAATTATGCCGCGGAAGATCTTAATATGACTAAGGATGTTGATCCAGAAAATATTAGATGGAAAAATTGGCTAGATATTGATGATATTGGCATTTATCAACATTGCTGTACTGGTAATTCCTCGGAGTGGTATAGACCTCATCAGAATTGTAAAATGCGCAGACTGAGTGCTCCTTTTTGCTCAGTATGTAAACAAGCAACTATTGAGCGAATTCACAGTTTGGTAGATTTTATTGATTCCTATTCACCAGACAATGTAAGCTCATTAGATTTTGAATCACCTATGACATTTTCAACTCAAATGGTTGAACCTGAGCCCAACTCATTAAATACTGAATGGATTTTAAATGGTGTTGTTTTAGAAGATGATGCAGCAGCATTATCCATTGAGGAAAATGATTTAATTCCTGGTAACAATCAATTACAAGTAATTGTGCGAGATACTACTACCCTCCTAAAAGTTGACAATCACCATTCCTTTCATTATAGTACAATAGTTTGGAACATTAAGGCCTCTACTGTAAGCACCAATAAAATTTCTTCCAATGCTTTAAGATTAAAACTTTATCCCAATCCAAATCAAGACGTCTTATACTTTGATTTTGCAAAACAAATCGAAGATGATTACCAAGTCATCATTAGTGATGTTTCAGGCAATCAGATAATTATTAAAGAGATTAATCACTTAAATCAAAAACCAAAAATAATCTTAGGACAACTTCCCGCAGGTACTTATCTTGTCAATTTCATTTTAAATAATGGTTCGATAATATCTAGAAAAATTATAAAACAATAGACGTATAAAAAGTTATACTTAGAAATACAATGGAGGATTTCAAAAAATACTTACAACAATTCCCGCATTACAATCCAGCGGTTTTCGAAACTGTAAAACCCTATTTATCTGAGATACATTTGAAGGCTGGTGACTATTTTCTTCGCGAAGGAAGAATCTGCAAACAGATAGCGTTTATAAAGAAAGGTCTATTGAGATTGTATTATTTAAACGATGGAAAAGAAGTAACCAATTGCTTTTGCAAAGAAAACACAGTAACTTGTTCCTACAGCAGCTTAATTACTCAAAGCAAAAGTGATATCGCCATTCAGGCGATTGAAGCATCCCAGTTAATTGTATTCTCTTATGATGCATTACAAAATTTATACACTAAAGAATTGTTTTGGCAACAAGTAGGCAGGCTTGCCGCCGAAAATGAATTCATAACCACAGCATGTCACAACAGATTTCTAAGTGATTTGACCGCAACGGAACGATACCAACAAATTTTAGAAAAAGAAAGCGACTTATTACAACGTGTACCATTAAATTATTTAGCATCTTATATCCAAGTCTCACCGGAAACGCTCAGTAGGATTCGAAAGAAAATCTCTCGAACTTGACTTAGATCAATTGATAACTCCCATTTAACATTCAACTTTGTATCATTACTTAATCTTAAAAAAAAGAATAGAATGAATACGAAATCGGTAAAGGAATCTGTAGTTGAGAGTTATGGTAAATTAGCAAAAAACACTAAAGGAGGTTTATTCTCAAAGCTTTTCGCTTGTTGTGACCCTTCGGAAAATGCAAAACAAGTTGGAGAATTAATCGGTTATTCCAAAGCGGAATTGGATGCGGTGCCAGAAGGTTCAAATCTTGGAGTCGGTTGCGGTAATCCATCAGCAATAGCGAAAATTAAATCAGGAGACACCGTCATAGATCTTGGATCAGGAGCAGGCTTCGATGCCTTTATTGTTTCCCCATTGGTCGGAGAAAATGGCAAGGTGCTTGGCGTTGACCTATCTGATGATATGATTAAACTAGCAAAAAGCAATGCAAAAAAAGTTGAATATAATAATGTAGAATTTATAAAAGGCGATATCGAAAAATTACCGATTGACAATGACATTGCAGACCATGTAATTTCTAATTGTGTTATAAATTTATCGAAAAATAAAGGAGCCGTTTATCAAGAAGCATATCGGGTACTGAAAAATGGTGGCCGATTATCCATTAGTGATATTGTCCTTGAAAAAGAATTACCAGCCTTCATAAAAGATTCCTTGACAGGACACATCGCTTGTGTTTCAGGAGCAGAAAAATTAGAAGATTACCTTCAATATGTAAAGGATGCAGGTTTTAAAGATGTCAAAGTTAAGTCTAAAACCAAATTCCCCCTAGAATTCATGCTACAAGATCCGCAGGTTATGAAAATTGCTAAAGCCATGGATTTCAATTTAGATAGTGAGCAAGCGAAAGATATCGCTTCGAGAGTTTCTAGTATATCGCTAACTGCTACTAAATAGTCAAAAGATGAAATCACACATAAAGAGTATGATAGGAAGCATTGTCGCATTCATTGTCGGCACTAGTTGTTGTTGGTTGAGTGCGCTAGCCATTTGGTTGGGCGGTATTGGTTTTCTAAGTGTAATTATAAATATGGTGGAAGATTTTCAAATGTACTTAATTGTACTAAGTATCATTTTTGGATTTATTTCGATATACCTATATCAAAAAAATAAAACTAAAAACTAAGATCAGTAGTATCCAATTTATAACTCTGAAGCTTCGACAGATAAAAAGCTCAATTAGAGGTTAAATAAAAGTTTAACCATCGAAAATTTTTATATTCGGAACTATGGATGAAAATAATTTCGTAGAGAAATTGTAGGTCACTATTAGTATGATATTACTTTTGTTTTTAAGGGTAAGGTCTTAACTTTATAATTGTTTTAATTTATAAAGAAACGTATTGGAAACAATATAATACCCATTTCAGTAGCACAAACCTAAAAATATGGAAAAATCTTTTCTCCTCTTGAGTTTCACTTGTCTTTCATTGTTCTCTTTTTCTCAAAGCACATTAGATGTGTGGTACGGAAATTATTATGGAGGCTTAGATTCATTTGTCTATGATTCGAGCTCCAACGATCTAATTTTAATCATGCCTGAAGTAGAGGAACCAGAAAATGAATTTAGATACTTAAATTTAGATAAGGAAGATTTGACTTTTGATGATTATGTAATAACATCGGGAAATAGCTTTACCATAGAAAATTATGTTAAAGGCAACTACCATAATTATACATTCGATCAACGATATTTTATAGCTGGAGATCCATCCACGGTAATTTTTGCTGGAATAGAATTGAATCACGTGGAGCAGAAGGGTGCCGTATTAATAATAATGGATGAGGATTTACATCCTGTGCTTGAATCTACTTTTGAAGAATATAAATTAAGTCTAATAGGCGATGGTTGGTCTGTCAAATTATTACTGGTAGCTGAAACGGATAAAGATTTTGAAGTAAAACAAAAAATAAAAGAAGTTTACACGCAAACAGAAAATCTACGTTCGCTATTTATCATAGGCAAAGTTGCTATTCCATTAAGTGGCATTGTGCCTGGTCCAGATGGTCATGGCTATCACACTGGTGCATGGATAGCAGATGGATATTATGCTGATATGGATTTTGAATGGACGGATGAATCTGCAGTGGATACAGCCAATACTTATCCTATCCATGATAATAGGATTGGTGATGGTCGATATGACCATACAGAATTACCTTCAGCAGCAGAACTTGAAGTTGGAAGAATCTATTTTGAAAATCTTCCTATTTTTGAAGAGGCTCCTCATGAGCTTTATCGTCGATATCTAGCAAAAAATATTAAATTTAGAAGGCACGATTTAACATTCAATAATGATTTTTTTCTTCATTGGAATAGTGCCGCCTTCCCTGATAAAATGCATAGAAATTTATTTTTATTATCTGAGAATGCTCAAAAAGATAAGCGAATAACTCAAACTGAAAACTTACAACCCGATGTAGCACTTACAGAAGATTCTTATTTATATGGAAGCATTAATGGCTTTGGTGCTCCTGGTGGTCAATCTATCAATGGAAGAATAACGTCGACCAATTTTAAAAATGATTCCATTCAACTTGGCTTTGCTAGTTTGGCTGCAAGTAATATTGGTAATTGGAGCTATAATAATAATCTAATGAACACCTCACTAGCTTCTAAAAGTCCAACATTAGGAGTCACATGGGGCGTATTTAATATGCCTACCCAATATTTACAAGCTGGCGAAACTTTTGGCTATTGTCATAGAAAGGGAGCAAATAATGATCCTGGCATTGATGGAGATTATCAATCTTTTTCCTTCAACCAACCATTTGAAGTGGCACATACTTATTGGGGAGATCCAACCCTTACTTTGCGTATTGTAGAACCGATAAATAACCTAGATTTACTTGCCTACGAAGATTCTATTAGCATTGAATGGGGACAACCAAGTGAAAATATTCTAGGTGTAAATATATATCGATCAGATTCTATTGATGGAAATTTTGTACAGTTAAACGATAATATGCTAACAGAGGGCATTTTCACTGACATAGATCCAATCAACGGGGAGAATTATTATATGCTTCGCTCAGTAAGACTAGATAGTTCAGCTAGTTGTAGTTTTTACAATTATGGAAACGGTGTTATAGAGATGATATCTATTAATTTACCTGATAGAGATGGCGATGGCTTTGCTACAGATGAAGATTGTGATGATGCAGATCCTAACATAAATCCTGATGCTGAAGAAATAGCTAATAATGGCATTGATGAGAATTGTGATGGAATGGACTTTGTTACTGCGCTTCACGAATTAGCCAATTCTACAATAGAAATTTACCCAAATCCTGCGAGCGATTTCATTAATATAATTGTAGATACAAACATAAATTTTCAATCAAGGCTTTTCAGCATGAATGGCAAACTTATTCAATCCTCTACCAACAATAATCTACTAAACATCAATTCAATTCCATCAGGGATGTATCTATTGGAAATAGAGGATTTAAAGTCGGGTGAAAAAATAGTTGAGCGTATTTTAATTGAAAATTAGATTCTATATTAATATTAAAATTTGTTCCATCAGTACTATGAATGTTTATAGCTTTGGGTGGTGAAAGATTTTTCTACTACTGTTGTAAGATAGAAACCTCTCCCTAAATCCCTCTCCATTATATACTTGGTGGCTGCGCACAAGGATATAATAGAGAGGATTTTCAGTTTTAGAAAGGTTATTTTCTTGCTCGCCTAATATTTAAAATACAGATTATTGAGTGAGATACTTTTGAGTCTTTTTCTTCTCAGGAGATACTTTTGAGTCTTTTTCTTCTCAGGAATTACATATATTTAACGAGATTAAAAGAAAAATGAAAAAATACTTCACTAATGGTTGATCTAGTTGACTTCATTGCACATTTCCCAATACTCATATCAGTTGAACATAAACTAAAACCCTGGCTTATTGTAAAAGATATTGAAGCTATTATCGGAAATCACATTCAATCTTTAAATAGCGATTACAAAATTGAAAATGGAATCGCCATTCATAAAACTACAATGATAGAGAAAGGCGTTACTTTGAAAGCGCCTGTGATCATAAGTGAGCATTGCAAAATTGGAGCGAATGCCTATTTTAGAGCTGGTGTATTTTTAGCAGCTTCAGTGAAAATTGGTCCGAGTAGTGAAATTAAAAGTAGTATAATTTGTAGAGAGAGCGCTATTGCTCATTTGAATTATGTAGGTAATAGTCTAATAGGAAGTCGAGTAAATTTTGAGGCTGGTTCAATCGCTGCAAATCATTTTAATGAGCGAAGAGAAAAAGAAATCAGAGTAAAACACAATGGCCAAATTTTCGAAACAGGATTGAAAAAGTTTGGAGCACTAATCGGAGATGATTCAAAGATCGGAGCTAATGCTGTTCTATCCCCAGGAACGATATTGGCCAAGGAATCCGTAGTAAAGAGATTAGCATTAATTGAACAAATTCCTGAAAGTGATAATTGATAAGTCCCGTTGCTTAACAAGTTGATTGATAACATCAATTTTATTTGTATAGAAATAAAGAGAAAAGTGAAACAACACATCGCACATATTGCACTTGTCGTAAAGGATTATGATGAAGCCATCGATTTCTATACAAAAAAATTAGATTTCATACTTCTGGAAGACACAAAAATTGATGATCATAAAAGATGGGTTATGGTTGCGCCTCCTGGTGCAAAAGAATGTGCTTTATTATTAGCAAAAGCAGCTGATGAAGAACAGACCAAAAGAATTGGCAATCAAACTGGCGGGCGAGTATTTCTATTTTTATACACAGATGATTTTTGGAGCGATTATAATAAAATGCTGGAACGAGATATAAATTTTGTCAGACCTCCCACTGAATTCAATTACGGAATCGTTGCTGTGTTTGAAGATCTTTATGGAAATCTCTGGGATTTGTTAGAACCTAATGAAAATAATAAAGGGCTAATCAAAGATTGACATTAGAATATAAAGTCGACTCGCCTTCCAGATGTAAAATATTTCTTTTATACCAGCAAACAAGATATTTACTGGGTGCGCACGGATATTTTTAATCATATCAAAACTAATTGGTACGGCCCCCTATAATTCAGACAATAGTAAACGAGGATTAAAAAATAAGTAAACAATTCAATAACTTTGTTCTTGCGAGGGACGACGACGGCGATAATTTGTACCGATGTCGATTAAGTATATT
>Ga0209187_1003568_pt1 | contig 12808 bp, 20 predicted proteins | sample BantaG_FD_187430 | JGI IMG/M metagenome (GOLD analysis project Ga0209187, IMG submission 187430) | Marine algal microbial communities from Bantry Bay, Ireland - BantryBay_4 metaG (SPAdes) (version 2) | ecosystem: Host-associated > Algae > Red algae > Unclassified | place: Bantry Bay, Ireland... | reverse complement strand
CTCAGCGCCAAACCAAAACTGAAAGATTGGCCAACAAGGGGGCCAATGCTCTAAGAAATATTATTCGCAGTGATGGATTTGCGTATACTTTTAGCCAAGATATCTTTGACATGCTGAACATTGTTAAGGAGGAACTTGAAATTGCTCAGAATAAAGAGCGAAATCAAAGAAGGCTCAGTCCAAATAAGGCTCAGTCTAAAGAAGGCTCAGCCCAAAGAAAGTATATGGTTACATGAATTCATTAAGCCACAAGACTAATAAGATTGTTAGTTCAATAGCTTGGTTTATCACGGCCTTGATATTGGCTTTCATTGGTGCTAGGTTTGATTTTGGAGACATGGGACTTACTCATACTGCTGAGTATATGCTGGGGCTTTTTATGGTTATATCAATAATCATTTGTGTAATGTTTAGTTTGATTAGTTGGGCAGAAAAAGATGAGTAGTAAAGCATGCGTGCGAGTTGTTCCAGACAGGCTTCACGAAGCCCTTATGATGAACGGTCTGAAGCGGATTGAGTTTTATTCAAATTTGGGTGGCCGCATTTTACAAACAAATAAGGCCGACAGAGTCGGCAGTATGAAAATAGAAATCAGACAGTATCAAGGACTTAACAAAACAGATTTAGTTATGCCTGCTGAACTTCAGCCCCAACTAGGAGATTTTACAGACTGATGAGTTTGCTGTCAGACATAGCTCAGACATGGCTCAGGCCAAGATAGATCTAAGTGAAGAAGTGTTTAGATATAACACGCTATCACCTATGCCGAGCTGTTGTATTCCCTAAATCGTTTTCATCGCTTGACTTCTGTTTTCACGCCTGTTAGTATAGCCAAATTGATACTCAAAGAGAAAGCAAGGTATTAAAGGTGAGCAATCAAACAAATATGGACCATGAAACGGAATTTGAAATCCCAATGTGCGGTCATGGTAATATTATTCTTGGTTGCCCATATGATGATTGCGTTGAGCAGAATGCCTATGTGGCCAAAGGCCAAGATGCCTTAGACAGCTATAATGATGAATTGATCTTAAACGCCAGAAAATGGGTTCGTCAAGAGCTGGGTTTGCCCGACGACAGTGAAGAGTACGCCGAGTTTTTGAATAAGGAAAGACTTGAACTAAATAACAAGAGGTTAAAATAAATGAGTGAGCAAACGCCAGAACAAAAAGTAATAAACATGGAAGCTCAATTAGAAGCCCACAGGAGCACGGCTGATTTCTGGAGGTCTAAAGCTGAGAAATTGACTAGCCAACTCAAGGAAATTTCTACCACAACATCACCGCAAACAGATAGTGAATTAACAGATCGCCAAATCAAACTTAGAGATGCTACCGAGGCTCTTCATGAAGCCCTTGTGGTAATTGAAGAGTATGGCGGCACGGCTGAGCGGGAGGGCGAATTCAAACAGGTCGCTATGAAGTATGGCGTTGATCATACTATTGCCCCAGAAGAGATGATTGAGCGTCTCGGTTATGAAAGAGAATACTGGAAAGAAAGATCTTATTATCTTCACGATGAGTTGAAAAAAATAGAAAAGGCATCAGAATCTACTGTTGAGTCAGCGGATACCATCGAGCGCTTTAGTGCAGAAATCGAGCACTTGAGCGCAGAAAGAGATGACTTCAGAGCTTTGGCTAAGGAGTGGCAGGACTTAGCAGTAGAGACAAAGGCCGAATTGTCAAGACTGAGAGACGATCTATCTAGTCAAGGGCCAATTGGTAAAATTGTATATAGGGCGGAAGAGCATGAACGACTATAAGAAAGCTAGGCCAATGAGACTTTTTGGGAAAAATCCACCCAGAGTCATTGCGGGTTCAGCTAATCACAAATACAATTTTCAGCATTGTCTCAGGGCCTTTGAGAGCAAGAAACAAAGTGGCTATCTAGCTCTAGATATTAGTTGGCTTAAAATGTCTACTCGTGATCGATACAATTTAGTATCGACTTTGATTGATATCAATGCCAAGACGGCGCTTGAAATTTTGGGCTTTGAGATAATTTGCAATGGTGATGTAACCACTAACGATGGCAATGTGTTGTACGCCTACGTAGATCTTGACGCACAGTCCAAAATATTTGCCTAATCTAATACAATCTAATACAATCTAATACAATCTAATACAATCTAAATAATAATCTATAAAGTTAAATTAAACAAGAAAGAAAGAAAAAAATGTTTACAATCTTTATCCTGGCAGTCCTTCTGTTGGCTTTTATTGCGCTAAGAATTACTAAATTTCTATTTGCTAGAAAGCTCAATAAAAATCAGGCTGACGAGTATCCAAACTTGTCTGCTAGGGAGCTTAAGAAAGGCCAAGAATTTATTACTGGCCTTTCTTTAGCTTCATGGATCACCTTTTCGCTTACCGCGATCATTCTTGCACTTACCACTGTTACGTTTGTTCCCGATGGCCACGTTGCAGTAACCCGAGCCTTTGGTGAGTATGAACGCTCACTTGAGCCTGGTCCACAGCTTCTATATCCGTGGGAGTCTACTTCAGAAGAGGACACTCGTATCAAGTCATTTACCTATGCTGGCAATGATAGCGACGACAACGAAACAAATGATAGCGACTTCCCCGACATTACAGCTCAGGCATTTGGTGGCGGCAGTTTGGTTCTTGATCTTACCGTTCAGGTTTCGCTAGTTGACAGCCAGGTGCCAGCCCTTTACAAAGATGTTGGCGAAGATTGGTACTCTACTATTGTTCACCCCCGAGTGCGCTCTTGCGCTCGTGACTCCACCCCCGGCCTTACTGTAGATCAAGCATTTGGATCTGAGCGTAAAGAAATTTCTCGATTGACCCTTGGATGCTTGCAGGATAATATTCCTCAGGAGCGTTTCGGTATTGTCATTGAAGACGTGCTTGTCCGAGACGTTGACCCCGGCAATGCTGTACTGACCGCTATCGACACCAAGCAAAAAGCCGAACAAGAGTTGCTGCAACGTTCAGTAGACCTTGAGAAGGCAGAAATCGACGCTCAGATTGAAGCCCAGAAGGCATTCGGCATTTCCCAAGCAGAACAGATTATTGCCTGTGGTGGTGTTGAGACTATTGATACCAACAACCAGGGCGTGGAAATCAATGTTGTTGTTCCCGACAATGAATGTGACGATCAGTTCAGCGCCGAGTATCTTGACTGGCTGTGGCTGCAACAGGTACCTCATATTGAAGGCCTGATTATTACCGATCCTGGTTTCCAGGGCAACTTGTTTGTAAACCCACCGGCTGCTTCATTCGGTGACGACTAGCGTCGTCCCCAGACGGCTGACGCCGTTCGGTGACGACTAGCGTCGTTTAAAGAAAGTGAGCAACACGTGTTAGACCCTGAAATTATGAAACTAAATGCAGAGCTGCGAAGCGCCAAGGATCAAATAAATAAGACTGAAGATAAACTTATTGCTTCACAGGCAAAACTTGCTAAAGCAGAAACTGAACTTGCCGAAGCGGAAGCGGATCTGGTCGAGCTGGCACCCAAGGTGCCTGGCGGTTGCACCATGCGACCTGTGCCTGATGAGATGCACCAGGCTTTGCTTGACGGGAGCGTAGGACTTCATTCAGCCGAAGCTAGCCCAATTTACCCTAAATGGCTAAATGATTACACAGAACATAATCAGTCTGAGGTTACCTTTGAGCCAGGTGAAATAGTTGTTCACGACTATAATTATGGCAAATATGATCCACCGTCTCATTTGCCTCATCTTATGCTGGCTAAAGTCGCAAACTCACTCAATCTCACCTCAACTATATTTGTGCCTTCGCAAGGCTCCCCTGGCTACAAATTGGTTTCTGTGAAGACGAAGTCACTAAGCAAGTGGGATGCGCCCGTACCCGAAGTCACTAAGCAAGTGGGATGCGCCCGTACCCGATGTCACCTAAGTCAAGCTAGTAACTCAATTGCTGACGTGGTACAATCATTAGTTACTAACGTTAGTCACTAATTGCAATTAATAATTGCGATAAACACTATCAGAAAGACTAGATAAATGATTTTCTACCTAGTAATGCTATTTACTTTGCTGGCTCTTATCCGAATTAGTTCACGAAAAAATAACTGTGAAATAGTTTGGGAAAACGATCAATGGGAATATAATTAAAAATAATATCTCAAAAAGAATACCGAAACATGGAATTGTATGTAATGAAATCTAATAATGGGTTAATTACTTTTAATGTATCTCACTTCAGAGATCCTTCAGAGAAAGTGTTTTCACTTCCAGTTTCTGCTCAAGATAAACTATTGCAAGCCGAAGCCCATGAGTCTGAGTCTGGGCCTCAAATCGTTCTTGTGTTTGAAACTAGAGATAAATCTAATTCTGAAACAATGTTTACGTTTAGGCTTTGTGGTCCTTATTTTGCAGATTACTATGAAGTGCATTCAGAGAATCATGTGATGCTAGGCAGTATTCCTTATGGTAAAGAAAGCCCAGTAGATCTTATTTTATATAGAGTAGAGAACCAGAATGAAATATGAATTACCCAAAGGCGAGGCTCTGTTTGAGGCTATTGCTAAATTAGGCACAGACAAAGCTCCCCACAGAGATGTTGTTTGCCCAATTGAAAGTCACGGAGATAATTATATTAGGACATATGAACCGGGCGAATTAGTAGACGACGATAGTCCTAGATTTTCTACGTGTGGCGGCAACATTGCTGGCCCCAACAATACTGATGGCGATCCTAAGTATCGGTGCTGCGACTCCACTTTCGTCTATGTGAGTGGTTTAGATAAATGGTTTTTGACCGACATCAAGCAAGGGCCACGATTTTGCGATGGGTCTTTTTATAGTTTGATTAAAGATTTTGCCGACACCGCTTGAAGCTTACTATCAGTTATGCTATACTGTAACTATGAACGCAATAGCTTTCTCAGATGAATTTGAATCGTAGGTGAGCAGCGAAACATTCGCTGTCTCTATTCATCTACTATAAAACAAAATTCAAATAAAGAAAGTTCATTATGCTAGTTCTGGAAATTCATCCAGGTACGGGCGGCGAAGACGCAGAAGATTTTGCGTGTGATTTGACCGTCTGCATCCTCAAACACCCTAAAGCCAAATTGCTTACTGGACCAAAAGTCCAATCGGACAGAGTGAAGAAAGTGTCTGTGCCCGATAGCTTTACAGCTTTAGTCGGCACTCATAAAATACAGCGTTATCCCAAGTCAGACACTAAGGGGCGTCGTCATACTTCAGAAGTGATTGTTGCCGCCCCTGGCGGTGTGGCTTCACCTGGCGGCGTGGCTTCACCTGGCGGCGTGACGATAGCCCAAACCGCTGATAGTTTGCGTGATTCTGATTTGCGCATAGATCTTTACAAGGCTCCTGGGCCAGGCGGGCAACACAAAAATCGTTCGTTGACCGCTGTTCGGATGACTCATATCCCGACAGGTACAGTTTCTTTGTGTTCGGATCATAAATCCCAAAAGCAAAATAAAATTGAATGCAGGAAGCGCCTCAGGAAAGCAATACGGGACGCCGAAGAGGCAAAGATGAAATTTATTGAAAATAAAAAAAGACATCAGGCGTTTGATAAAGAGTCGTTTAAAGAATGGAAGTGGACAGAGTGGAGAGATGTTGTCGTTTCCCCAAATGGTAAAAAAGCTTCAATGAAAAATATCTTACGCAAAGGCTTGACAGAAAAAATTATGTCTAAATAAATTATTATTATAATTAGCTCCCTGTTGTGGTATAATATTGCATAGCGATAGTGGGGTGGTTCTGAAATCCCACCCCACTATCTTCCCGATTTCAGACAATTAGTGGGCGCTCAATGAAATATAATAATATACCCAAAGAATCTGGCATTTACCTAGTGGCGGTAAGCAGATCAGGAGTAGCGATAGATCTAGAATTTCTTAATGTTTCTGATTTGATTGGTTTAGATGCGCATCTTTATGTTGGCCAGTCTCAATATATGTATGGCCGGTTACAACGACATGCTAGCAGACTTCGTTCCGGCAAGCACCATAATCCGCGAATCCAGAGAGCTTATGATAAATATGGAGCGGGTTCTATTAGTTGTCGTTGTCTTGAAATCTGCTCTTTAGATTCTATTACAGGTAGGGAGCAGTACTGGTTTGATAAACTTGGTGGTTTTGAAAGATTGTGTAATCAAATAGAACCCTCAGACACCAGTGGTGGTAATTTAATTTTTGATAAAGAAGATGTGGATAATATCTTAAACATGTATTTAAATGGTTCTAATTATGAAAATATAGCTGAAATAATGGGCTGCGGGCCGTTTACGATCATTAGAGTGTATACTGGTAAAAGATATAGCGATTTGGCAGATCCAGATTTATTAGTTCGATGCAAGAGGAAGGTTAGAAAACCAAATAACTTTAGCCCAGAAATGATAAGGGCCTGTCTGTTTATGATTGAATCAGGGTATCCAATTAAAAATATAGCCAATGAATTAAATATTGGATTAAACGAAGTCTATAGATTATTGCACTCATCAAAGAGTGAATACCTCGATAGCGAGCCTCTGAGATTGGAGGCTTACAAAATATCTCAATTAATTTACGGAACTAGAGACACAATGTTCCCAAAGGACGCTTTAGCTATAAACACACTAGTGGCTGAACCCATTCTGCAGATGTTCGTAAACGGAATGTCTTACGCTGAAGTATCTGACAAAACAGGCTGGGGGAAAGGTAGGCTCGCTAACCTGTTAAGAGGCGTCACCTATAAGGAGATAAAAAACCCTGACATTCGCCAGGATGCGAGAGTAGTTATACGCAAAAGAGTCGGCCGTTTTTGAATTGTGGCCAAGCCGTTAACAAACTGAATTCTGCTGTTCGGATTACACACATCCCCACCAACATAGTGATAGAGTGTCAAGACTCACGCTCTCAGGGCAAGAACAGAGAGCAAGCAAAGCGGCGCTTGATTGAACGTCTTCAAGAGCAGGCCGAGGGCGCCGCATTAGAGGCCGCAAACCAGAATCGAAATCAGGCCTTCGATAAGACGCTTAGCGGCGAGTGGAAGTGGACCGCTTGGAGCGATAGGGTAATAACGTCGTCTGGCCAGAAGGCCTCAATGAAGCGTGTCCTCAAGCGTGGTATACCGGATAAGCTTTTGGCTAACTAAGCTGTTGGCTAACTAAGCTGTTTGGCTAACTAAGCTGTTTGGCTAACTAAGCTGTTTGGCTAACTAAGCTGTTTGGCTAACTAAGCTGTTTGGCTAACTAAGCTGTTTGGCTAACTAAGCTGTTTTGGTTGACCATATAGGTTGCCTGACCTTTCAGGTTGCTTTTGGTCTAAGTCGGTGATATGATAGCCACATGATCGAAAAAAAGACTACAATTAAATTAAAGCCTCTTGCTGGCAGGGATTTCAAACCCTTAAATGAATATGCCACCTATATGACGCCGTCTCAGTTGGCTGATGCGCTTGAGTCAGGTAATTATAATATTGCTCTGTTTATGTTGGGTGACAGCGTAAGCAACTGTTGCTTGGGAGTGTATGCCCGAGAGATTGGGGTCGACGTAGGCTTGTTAGAGGGTTGCAGTCAGCTGTGCAATATTTCTATTGATTTTACTGGTAATGGTATTCATTATGATATGATTACCCCTCCGTGGATGACAGATATTATTGTCCAAATACTTGTAAGGTTTAATGACGCGGGCTGTTTTGTCAGTAATTCTAGCCTTGGGTTTAACACTTATGATAATAAAATACTGCCCGAGTCTCGTCGTTGGGAAAAATTAACTATTCCGTTTTTGCGAATGCTCAAAATTAATAAGGACGGCTACCTTAGCGCCAGGCAACTTAAGGCTGTGGATCTTCTAGTCAAAGACCATACCCATTATTCAAAAAATATGACACCGGAAGAGTTTGAGTTTATTAAAAAGGCTCTAGAAAAGTATGAAGGCCTCTGTGATGTATAGATATTATTGGTTGACATTAGAAACGTTTAGTTCTAAAGCGGCCTGGAATAACATTTCTGATAAATATATTTTGGACGAGGACGGCGTATTTGACATTTCCCCATCGCCAGAGATTAAATCAGGCGACACAATGACAGACACCAGGAACAAATTTTTAGATTACGATGATTATCCTTATGCTGTTCTGGTTCGATTTCGGACAGACGACGACAGCGTCGAAATCTTCGAATGGGATTTTTTCGATACTGGAGTAATGATTAGTATTGGTAATCCGAGTGTCGATATTGACACGGTTCATATTAATAATTGGGAAGGCACTATTGCTGTTGATTTTTACGGTACCATAACATTTGCCTCATCCCCTATTGGCAGCAGTAAAAGTGAGGACCTTGACCTCGCAAATAGTCTATTGAAGTTTGATAAAAAGAATGTAAAAATTACAGATAGGGTTGTCCCAGCCAGCGCACTTGAATTGGCACCCATTCCTTTGGGGTATTTAAATAGATCAAACGCTGCCTGGATAGATCTTGATGGAGTATTTATGGCTGGTAAGAACATGGGCTGGAAGAGCGCACCTAAGAGTATTAGAAACAAACTTGCGGAGGCTGCTGATAATGCTGATTCCAATTTTATAGAAAAAGATCCACCAGTCAAAAAACTCAAATTTACTGAAGAAGAGTTTGACAAAAAGATAAATAAACTAGTTAGAGATCTTGAGAAGAGATTTAATACTACTGGATTGGCTAATGAAATCAAATACGCCCTTATCGACTAAGATTTCATCTAGGTTTCGGCCGTTCAGGTTGATTTTCATTTAAGCTTATGTTATGCTTCATTTATGAGTGACACATGGGTAACCAAAAAGACCACCACTGTGGAGCTTAGCGATTCCGGCAAGGAAGAGACCAATCAGGAAGCTAATAAAGAAACTGATTATCTAGAAGACTTGCCAAAGACTGATCCAGGCCTTCGCTGGGTCCTCCTGCCTAAAGAAACAGCGGTTGAGATACTAAGAAAAGAAACAGACGAAATTAATTTCCTAAGACTTGATAGCGATCTCTATCCTTTCATTTATGCTAGTTTGCTCGACAACAGCCAGATCCGTGCTAATAATCCCGCCCTGGTTCAGGAGTTCGACTCGCCTTATGTGCCAAAGCCTGGTGACTGGGTTAAGCATAAGAATTATTTAGGTAAAGATCATAATACTTACAGAGTCATTGATTTGGATATCGATACAGCAACCAAATACTCTGCCAGAAGATGGGTCATGACTGCGTGGAGCTTTAGTCCAATCGACAAGTCTTGGTCCCCTATAATGCTATACTCCGCCAATCAAACTAATTATGTTCAGACAGATCCCCATAAAATGGCTCAAGAGCTAGATGACCTGATTGATCTAATCCGTTCAAGCGATAGAAGATCAAGCGATTAGAAGATCACGTGATTAGAAGATCAAGCCAAACAGGGTTGCAATATGCAAACAGACAAAGTATAGTGAGAATATGACTACAAACACAGAATCAAATCGCATCGAGCCACTGCCTGGTCGTGACTACCCAGTACTAAACGATAGTCTTCACTATATGACGCCTGCCCAGTTAGCAGACGCTCTTGAGAGTGGCGATTACAAGATCGCAACTGGGACGCTAGGCTATAAGGCCTCTAATTGCTGCTTGGGTGTGTATGTCAGAGAGATTGGCATTGATCCTACTTATTTGACTAATCGCAATAATCTAATTGATTTTACGTACAATACTTATAATAGAAAGTATTTTGAGTCTGGTAGCCCCACTCCGCCGTGGATGACTGATGATATTGAAGCCTTGCTGATTAGGATCAATGACAACGGTGGCCCTTGGTTTGACTATAATGAGCCGCTTGATTATAAATCTGTGGTCAAGTCAAAAAGATGGGCTGAGCTTGTCATTCCCTTTTTGCGGCTTCTCAAAGTCAACAAGGACGGAAGCCTCTCCAAGCGTCAAAGACCATCGGTCGCTGCCCTGATTAAAGACCATGAGAATATGAATTTTACTTCCGGCGATCGCAAAGACTTGTTTGACAACTTTTATGAGGATCTGGCCAAGGTTAGGGCCGGAGAAATTTAAGAACGCTGTAAGTATAAATAAATAAACAAATAATCAGAAAGAAATATTATGAAAGAAACTTTTAGATGCTCAGGTCCGCATATCAATTGTGGACTGCCAGTCTCATATGGTGACTACAACGGTAAGCCGCCAAAGTGTGTGCGTAATGCAGTGGACGATCCGGCACAGAAACTTGTGCGTGAACAAAATCTAATTCGGGATCAACAGAATCTAATCCAGGAGTAGTTCTGAATATGAACGGCGTCAATGAACTGCATCCCGCATCAGGCGGGCACGTTGCTGCAGCATTCCAGCGCATGGACCAGCACGACGTGTGGGACCAGAACTGGGCGGAAGGCGAGTCAGTTGTCCAGTGGGAGGTTCTGGGGACGACGACGACGATTCAGGGCGTGTTGTGCTGCATTGATCTTGATACGTCCAAACACTGGCTTTTGATGCTCGTTGATACTGGCGGATCAGTGTCTTATTTTGGTACATCGTTTCATCGTGAGCGTTGGCCGTGGTTCTGGGTTCATGCGGATTCCAACCATCAAGCGATTGCTCTGTTTGTCGATCAAGTTGCCTTGGCCGTCGATATGAAAGAGATCACCAAAGCACAATTCTCTAACCACCCCCTATCCCTAAAGAAAGAAACACCATGATCCCTGAAGAAAGAAACACCATACAACCACCAAAATTCGCTATCGAGGTGCCAGTAGACGAGTTCGCTATCGAGGTGCCAGTAGACGAGGTGCTCGAAGCTCTCGATCACGGCTCAAAATGGGTTCAAGGCACGTGGTTGAACGGCGAAGGCATGTGCCTGCATCAAGGCATCCGGGCGTGTCAACGCCAGGCGGGCGACGCGTTCCTAATCGAGCAAGTGGCAGCATTCCAAGGCTGGGGCACATCGTTTAACGACCGGCCCGAAACAACGTTCGACGCGGTTAAACAAAGCCTTGTTGAGCACCGCGAGATTCTCCCTGACGAACTGGATTCGGTGTTTGGGCCGAACTGGCTTGCGATTGTGCGTATTGTGCGAGCGTTGGCGGCGGCTACACCGGAACAGATTGAGGCGTTGGCCGCTGCTGGGGACGCTACTTGGGCCGCTGCTGGGGCCGCTGCTCGGGCCGCTGTTCGGGCCGCTGCTTGGAACGCTGCTGGGGACGCTGCTTGGGCCGCTGCTGGGAACGCTGCTGGGGACGCTGCTGCGCCCGCTGCTCGGGCCGCTGCTGGGAACGCTGCTCGGGCCGCTGCTTGGGCCGCTGTAACCCGCGACCTCATCGGAACGTCGGACTACACGCAAGCACATTACGACTTGCTGGCCGCTCAGTATGTAGCCGTATTCGGTGACCCATTCGAGGGCGGTGTCTGATGTCTGATGTACTGATACCAGGTACGCCGGTGCGATACACGGAGACTAATCGGCGTTCGGTGGTCCGAGAGACCCGCGTCTGGATGGGTCATGATGAGTTTAAGGTGGTCGGGAATGAGGCTTGGTGGCGAGTAAAGAACACCGATTGGGAGGTTGATCCTGATGGCCCGGTGTTCGACTGGGTGCGGACACCAGCCCCTGAAGGTTGCGAGTGGCGCTTGGTTCCTGGGTACCTGCACGAATGGATGATCCGCAGAGGGAGCGCCATCTGTGGCGACACGCTCTTGGGGATGGTTGTTGATCTCAAGGGTTACGCCGAGTTGAATCCTGTCCCGCCTGTAGTGACTGCCCACGATTGGGATTACCGCGATGACGAGCGGCGTGACATCGACGGGGCAATGATCCACCAGGACGGCGGGCCAACATCACGATCGCTGATCGAAGCGATCAATTCGCTCTCGACGGAGACTGATCGGATGTTCGGCGCACAGAAGGGCGCCTATGTGCGCGTTGCTTGCAAAGCCGCGGCTGCGTTGTTGCGGTCACGTGGCGAGATTCATCCCGACTACAAAGACAAGAACCAGCTTCCTGTTCCGCTTGTAGTTATCAAACCCGGCGACTGGGTGACGAGCACCACGCACGGGCACGGGCTGGTGCTGGCTGGTGATCGGCTGCACTCTTACCAGGTAATGCACCGGAACAACGACGAGCTGTACGTAGAGCACTACGCGGCGGGCGAGTTGTCAGCCGATGGTGTGCGTCAACCGTGGGCTGATTCTGTGCTGGCGTTGTTGGGTGCCGAGGTGTCTGATGTCTGATGTACTGATACCAGGTACGCCGGTGCGAACGCTCGCAAGAACGGGACGCGGCGTCGTCGTTGAACTTGACAATGGCCGCGTGCATGTGCTCTGGGAACGCCCCTCCATCGAGTACAACATCAACACTTCTGTGCTTGAGGTTGATCCTGATGGCCCGGTGTTCGACTGGTTGCACCCACCAGCACCCGCAGGGAGTGAGTGGGTGCTACTCGATGACAGCGTGATACACAAGCTTTGGGTCGCTGGAGACTCACCCGGCATCGACTTCTACATTAACAGTCAGCGCTTTGTAGAGTTAAATCCCGTTCCGCCTGTAGTGATCAAGCCGGGCATGTGGGTTACTCCCAGGATGCGCCAAGCAACAGACGCCTACTACTTGACAGCGATGATCGGTTCATATGCGACGGGCTGGATGTGGCAACCCGATGATGAGGCTCCTGGGTGGAAGCCTGTTCAGTTCGCGAATGACAGATTCGAGGCAGGGCAAGGCGATTGGCGAGCTTGCGCTGATGACGAGATCCCGACGAATGCTGGCGAGTTGCTGGCGTTGTTGGGTGAAGGAGGCGAGCAATGAGCGAGCTACGAGCTGGTGCTCTGGTCCAGCACGAAGACGGCAGGGCTGGCGTTCTTGTAGAA
>Ga0209187_1003567_pt1 | contig 12809 bp, 9 predicted proteins | sample BantaG_FD_187430 | JGI IMG/M metagenome (GOLD analysis project Ga0209187, IMG submission 187430) | Marine algal microbial communities from Bantry Bay, Ireland - BantryBay_4 metaG (SPAdes) (version 2) | ecosystem: Host-associated > Algae > Red algae > Unclassified | place: Bantry Bay, Ireland... | reverse complement strand
AGCCTTTTCAGCCTACTCTTCCTCATTTTTTGGCTCCAGCCAGGGAGGATGAAGTCAAAAAACGAGTCGATTAGACTAAAAATTCTTGACCGATTAATGTAAAAATAATTATGGCCCAGCACTTAAGTAGTATTAACTAGTACAGTTTTTGTTACTCCTGTATTAATAACTAGTGATTATTGCCATGTTGTTACTTAAGCAGTTCATCAAAAATCCGCAATGCATTTCCAACGAACTATTCTTATTCTAATCCTTTTATGCCCTTCCTGTTATATCTATGCCAACCAAGTTGATAGTTTGTTGAGTCTTTTGGATAATACGTCTAATCCCAATATTAGAGCAGATTATCTCCTTCAGATTGCTAAGGGTTCATACGAACAAAGTCATGATACCTACCTTAGCTATAGTGAAAAAGCATTGGAAGAAACTAAGCACCCAACGTTTAATAACGATACGCTGAAAATGAAAATCGTGAATAATGTGGGCTGTGCTTATTCTGAAATCAATGACGCTCAACAAGCCAATAAATACTTTTTTGATGCTACTCAATTAGCTTTAAAAATCGATGATCAACGTTACCTGAGTAACCTTTATAATAATATAGGATTGACCTATGGAAATGTCCATGAATATGATAAGGCACTTGAATTCCATTTGAAGTCACTGAAAATTAAAGCGCAGGGGAATGATTCTTTAGGGGTCTCCATCTCCAACACCAATATCGGAGCTATTTACTATGCACTTAAAGATTATCAAAAAGCAAAAGAGTCGTTCGAAAAAAGTTTTAACATCAGTAAAATTATAAATGATACCGAAGGGGTTGCTTTCGGCTACACCAATTTAGCAGACGTATTCTTTGCAGAAAATCAATACCCTGAATCATTAGAATATTACCATAAATATTTAGAACTAGTCACTGAACTGAAATACGATCATAGTATTTTATACGGTCACAAAAAGTTAGGTGAAATCTATATAAAACTTGACAATCTAGAAAAAGCAGGTATTCATTTGGAGAAAGCCTATCAAATGGCAACCACCTCTAATTACACTTGGGAACTGACTAATATCTGTCTACTTTATGCCACACTAAAAAAGCAGACAGGAGATTATAATGCGGCACTTAATTACGCTAAAAAAGCGTTAGACTTCTTTCCAAATTCAGCATCAAAGAAAAAACTAGCTGATGTCCACAAAACAATTTCAGAGGTTTATGAACTGCAAGGAAAAAATACAATGGCCTTAACGCATCTCAAAACCCACCTACTTCTAAAAGACAGTGTATCCCAAAAAGAGAATATGGAAACTTTCGCCGAGATGGAATCGAAGTATCAGGTGGAGTTAAAAGATACCGAAAATCAATTTTTAAAAGAAAAACAGACGCTAGACGAACAAATCATTTCGCAGCGAACCATGATTGCGGTGGCAAGCATGGCTGGTGCTTTCCTGCTTGTCCTCCTGGTTTTCTGGCTATATCGATTGAAAGAAACCAAGCACCAACTCAACCTTGAACTGGAGGATAAAGTCCGGCAGCGTACCCAGCATCTGGAAACACTTAACCAGCAACTAGGGCAAGCAAATGAAGAGCTTGAACGTTTTTTCTACATTACTTCCCACGACTTGAAAGAACCTCTACGTAACATCATGAGTTTTTCTAATTTAATTAAACGACGGTTGCTAGAAAAGAAATATGATGACGCTGATAAATACCTGGTCTACGTCGAAGAAGGAGCCAGTCAAATGGATACCCTACTAAAAGGCATCATGGCGTTTTTCAGCACCAAAAAGAACGATGCATTAGAAATGCAGCCACTTAAAGTAATTTTAGACACCGCCGAAAAAGAATTAGATCCGAAACTGAAAGATAGCGACCCTCCCTTCGTTTTCCAAAGTAAAGCGGATATCGATGGAATAATCTTTCCTCAATCACTGACCATCATTTTTAAACATGTCATTGAGAATGGAATAAAGTTTAACAAGAACAAATTTCCAGTTTTCAAAATTGATGTTTGGAATGACCCAACACATTTCTACTTTTCTGTTGAAGATAATGGAATTGGTATAGCTGAAGAATATCATCAACAAATTTTTGAAATGTTCAAACGCTTGCATCCACGGGGACAGTTTACAGGTTCAGGAATCGGACTATCCATTTGCAAAAAAATAACACAACAGTTGAAAGGTGATATTAAAATCAAAAGTAGCGGAGACGAAGGTACAACGATCCTCTTTTGGATAGATAAAACGCAATGCCAGCACAGTGCTGACCTATCCACTAGCCACACTGCAATAGGCAATCAAGTTACAAGCAATTTGTTAGGTGATATGGCAGACATCAAATCCTAGCAATAGCCATCAAATTCTATTGTCTTAGAAAAAAACAGCTCCTTATCAGAAAGTTCGAAATGTAGAGGTCATTAAGACTTGGTATTATCAATCAACGGTTTGTTACGAAGATTGTCATGGACAGCAGCGGGTTCGCTAAAGCCACGATCTTTGACATACTTACCTGCGTCTAGGCCCCAGTTTCGCAAGACTTTGGCAGCGTAGGAGAAGTAGCTTTTGATGTAGGGTACTTTACTAAATGGAATCAAGCTCGTGATGGCTGCATCGACAAACATCAGGGAAAGATTTTGATTGGGTTTGCAAATTTGATAGAAGGTACTGAGGTTTAGGAAGGTCATTCCTAACTCGGGGGAAAAATAATTAGGTCGTAACTCGGAAAGTTTTTTTCTGGCTAAGAAAGCTTCCTTGTAATATTTTTCTGCGCGTTCGTAGCGCTTTTGATCCATGTATAGTGATCCAAAATTATTGAGTACGGTGCCGAGGTATGCGAGGTGGTTAGCGGCATTTTCTTCCACTAAATTTTCGTAAATTTTTAATGCTTCTTCGAAGTGTCGGGCAGCGAATTCGTAGTTCTTTTTATCGCGGTAGAGGATACCCATATTATTAAGAGTCATGCCAGATGCTGGCAGATGTTTTTTTGCATCTATTTTTACGAGCATCACATAAAGTTCCATTGCTTCGTCGAAGTATACTTTGGCGATATCTGGTTTTTTATCGTCGCGATAGAGGATACCGAGGTTGTTGAGCAAGGTTCCTAACTCGGGGGTAAATTTGTGTGGATTAAGGGCTACTAATTTGCGTTTGATTTCGAATGCTTCTTCATAAAACATTTCGGCGATGTCGTAGGAGTTGCGGTCACGTTGGAGGTTGCCTAGTTTGTTGAGCGTTTGGGCCAAACCGGGTAAATGGCGTTCGGCATCATCTTTTACAAATTCGCGACGAATCTCTAGTGACTGTTCATAAAAAGTAACCGCCAGGTCATGGCGCAAACGTTCGCGATGTACTTTGGCGAGTTTGTTTAGTAAATTTGCTAATCGAGGCAGTTCTTTTTCAGGATTGATTTCTGCCAGCTTCCGCTGCGATTTTAATGCCTGATTGTAGTAGCTGTCTGCCTGATTGTGTTCGCCAACTGATTTATATAAATCACCAAAGTTGTGCAGGACCAATTCCATTTGAACGAGCTGCGCTTCCTGGTTGAGGACCAGGAGTCCGCGTTGTATTTTGAGCGCTGATTCGAAGTGTTTTTTTGCTTCAGCAAAATCTTCCTGAGCCGCATACATCTCTCCCAGGTGGTTGAATGTAGATGCCATGTCAACAAGATCACCGTGTGGTTCTTCGGCATCTTCGGCTTGCTTTTGGAGTCGCCCCAGCATTTTGCTGAAGAGCGGAATCGCCTTTTCAAAATCAAGGTGATGCTTTAAAAATTTGGCGTAAGTCAATACATTGACCAGAGATGGATTGGCACTGATGGAGAGGTCAAAGTAGGTTTTGGTTCGCTCCATATATTCTTCTGCCTCGTAGTCAAGTGACATCAGGTGTGCCAGCAGAAAGAACTCGGTTCCTTTCTTTTGAAGCGTCCAGAGATTTTCTTCTGAATCTGTATCTTTCTTTTCGTCTTTGATGATAGAGGCCTCTACTTCTGCGGGCATTCTACCGACTTCCAGTATATTTCTGGCTTCCCGAAACAGGCCATCCACAAAAAAAGATTTTGACATTTGCACCCTTTGGGTGTTGGCTATTACCACGGAGAAGGCGTCTGCCACTTCCTGTACGGCCTTTTCGAAAGCAGCTATTCTTCGCTGCACTTCATTGATCCGGCCGCTGTATTTTAGTTGGATTTGCCTGTTTTCGGTCTCCGCGATGGAGTTTCTTAACTTTGCTACTTTATCTGTTAGGTCTTGATACTCAACACTTTTGCGCACAGGAGAGTCTATCTGCTCTGGTATGGGGGCAGTGGTGATCTCTTCCATTTCCAATTCTTTTTCTTCTGTCTTGATGGTATCCATTCTCAGATATAGCTGTTTTACCTTACTTTTTAGAGGGGTGAAAGTACGGAATTTGGGTGGGAAAAGGAAGGTTTTTGAATGGGAATGGGCATTGGAATGGGAATGGGAATGGGAATGGGAATGGGCATTGGAATGGGAATGTTTACTTCTAACGTAATTTCCCTCTAATATAACGGTTGAAGGCGGAGGGGCGGAGTTTTCCTGCTATCATATGTGGTTCGCAGAAGAGGCGCGAAGGTGTTAATTATTTTCTTCGAAAAAATCAACATTAGACGCGGGGTTGAATTTATTTGTAGGGTACGACCAGGTGAAAACTTTGACCTTGACTTGAGTGTATAACCTATTAGGTGTGCCTCCTTCGAAGCGATTGATTTTAAAACTCAAGTTCAAAAGCGAACGCGAGCCTACTTTAGCGGGCAATTTGAGTTTGAACTTGAGTGGGCACTTGCCCTTTAAAATTAAATTTGTTCGCTAAGAACGACACCTAAGCCGTTAGGCACTCCTTTGACTTTGACTTTAATAAGTAGTGATCCAGGCTTCGATTTTATTTATTAATTCTCTTTTTAGTTGTTCGGGAGATTTGTAGGAGATGTGTGGGAAGTGTCGGGTATCAAAGTGGCGGGAGGACATATCATTGGCATGGCAGGTGTAGATGACGGGGATGCCGAGACCCAAAGCGTAACCGGCTTCGAAGTAAACGTTTTGTCGCTGATGAGTGAAGTCGGAAATACAGAATCGGCTTTTCTTGATTTCCGCGATCATGGCATCGTTGATGGTTTGTGCGCTGTCGTAGTGGGCTTCGTCGATGAGCATGGCCTGGAAGCCGGTTATGCGGCAGGCGTCTTTGATGGCTTCGCGTGTTTCTTTCATGTCGGCAGCGAAGGACATGGCGACGAAACATTGGGTGGAGGCGGTGCTGTTTTTTTGGAGTTCTATTCCATAAATGAGGCCCTCGAAAGTGAGGCGAAATATTAAAGGTATGCCCTGGGGGCCTGTACTGTGACCGCTAATGAGTCCTTTTTTCATAAAACTGGAAAAATAAAAATTGCGTTCATCCCAGTTTTTGAGATAGAGTGCTTCGTAGGGATATACTTTTGAAAACTCGCCAAGATGAATTTCTTCGCCGTCGTATTTTTGGTAGTTAAGCAAAGCTAGAAATGAGTTGTCGAATTTTTCTTTTTGGGTACGGGGGTATGGTCCGATGTCGGCTATTTTATCTTTCAGTTCCTCGAGAGAAATGTAGTTGTTGCCGTCTGCTATTTTTTCTAGTTCGGGCTTGTAGATGATGCGATTGTTGAGACTGATTTTTTTGTGGAATTGGGCGGAAGGTATAAGCCAGCCGTAGTTTTGCATAAAGGTTTCGTCGAGGTTGTCGTAGGTTTTGGAGGCGATGTAGATGTTGTGGTCATCGTTGTCTTTGTTGTAGGAGAGTTCCCATACGGAACCCCAGCTTTTTTCGATGTTTGTTTTTTGGACTAGTTGTTTTCCTGTTAGGTGGCAGTATTGTTTTTTCACGGTTGCTTTTTTTTGAGCTGTGTTGGTGGCTTTGTCTTAGGGTAGTGCTCCAAGTTTTGGAGGTCAGGTTCTCCGCCTTATTTGATTAGGAATTTTATTTTTATATTGAATTGTTTGGGCTAGGGTGTTTGGTTTGAGGTGGTTATGGGCGTGATCATTGATGCGGTTCTAACGCGGTTCTAACGCGTTTTTTGAACGCGGAGACATATAGACGTTTAGTTTGCCTGCTATCGTGTTTGGTTCGTAGGAGAGATCGCTAAGGTGTTCACTTTTTTCTTCGAAAAAATTCAACCTAACATGTGCCAGGTGATCGCAGAGCTCCTGACTCCCCTTCCCTACCCATCTCCAATTCGAGCAGCGTATACTTTATAAGTACCATTTTCCTGTGTAAAGTAAAAGGCTATTGGTTTCTTTTTTGGTGTTGGGTTTGTATCGGTTTTGTAATCCACTTTTACACCGTATATTTTTTGATTTACAGGTAGATAATATTCCTTTGCTGTCTTTTCTTTTTTTAGTGCAAACTCGGAGAAATTAGAGTTGGCGGATAGGAATGTTTCTTTGGTTTTTTCGTCGTAGATTTTATTGAAGTTGGCGATGAATTTTTCGCGGGTTAGGGATTTTCCGCTGAATTGTGATTCCATTCCTCTGAATGGGAAACGGGTCATGTCTGCTATTTTTTCGATGTTGTTTTCTTTGATGGCTGTGGTGAATTCGGTCCAAAAATTTTCCCATTTTATTTTGTGGGGGTTGGGTGGTGGGGGCTCTATGGGCATTGACTTATGGCTTGAGGGGGAAGGCTTTCCTCCTTCGCCAAGTCCTTCAGAAGAGGCTACGGTGGACGAGTCAGCTTTTTCTTTTTTTGGGGTATCAGGGGCGCAGCCAAGGCTTATTAGTAGTAGGAGTATGGAGAGTAGGTATTTCATTTTTTGTTTTTAGTGATAGGCCGATGCCCTATGTTACTGGTGTAAGTCCTTTGGGGTAAATTAATGAAAGGCAAGATATTGATTTTTTTTGATTTTTTTATTCTTGGGGCGATGCGCCAGGGTGTGGAGGAGAAGGCTTTCAGTGTTTTGTGGTTGGGGGTGGGGTTTGGGGAAAATAAAAAACTGCCAGCGCTTTTTAAGTTGCTTTGGCAGTTTTTTATATAAGGTGTGTGTAGGACGAGCCGCTTCTACAGGTGAGCTGTAAGCGAACGTTTAGGCCTTTACTCTCGTATGATTTTTTTGGTGTAGACTTTATCTCCATTTTGGATGGAGAGGAAGTAGACGCCGGTGGGTAAATCTTTTAGATGTAAATCTTTTATTAATTGTTGGTTAACGGTAACTGGTTCTTCATATTGTTGGACGCCTTTGACGTCGTGGACGCGGAGGCTTAGGTTAGCGGGTTCGTTGACAGTGATATTGAGGCTTAGTTTTTCTGTAAAGGGATTGGGGCTGATCACTACGTCGGACAATTGGTGGATTGGGAAGACGCTGGTGATTGCCACATTAAATGGTGCTGCGGTGTAGCTACAGTTGTTGACGGTCATGGTTTCTACGGTGTAGTCGCCGGACTCTGTAGCTTCGTAGTTGGGTTCGTTGGCACCAAAAATGGGGGAGCCATCGAGATTCCATTGGTAGCCTTCGTAGACGTCGTTTACCGAAAGGGTATTTGCAACAGCAGAAATAACTGGCATTGGGCCATTGTCTTCTGAAATTTCAATCCAGTTGGAGGTGGTCGTCTCGCATTCGCCGGTGTAGACACAGTAGTAATTCCCAGGTTCACTGATCACCAAACCGATAGTTGTTTCTCCAGTGATGAGCATGCTATTTCGGTACCATTGGTAACCGTAATCAGTAGGTGCTTCCCCGGCGGTGATACTGGTGACATCGCCCAGGCATAACACTTGAGTTCCTTCTAATTCAATAACTGGTTCGTCAGGTGTTTCGTTAACGGTAACGAAAATCCAGTTAGAGGTACTGGGAACAGAGCAAGGTCCGAAAAGGAAATTAACATAATAATTACCAGTACCGGAAGTAACGGTGTAGGTTTGCTCGTTTGCGCCAGCGATTTGTTGGCTACCGATGTTCCATTGGTACATATAACCTGCAGGCGCTTCCGAGGAAGTCAGTACGACAGAACCACCTTCGCAAAAAACAAGTGGGCCATCAGCCGTTGCCATAAGGTTGGTAGGTGTACCGTTTGTTATTTCGTAAAATTCAATAAGTTCACAATTATTCGCATCAGTCACTGAAACAGAATAAGTAGCTGCTCCGAGTCCGGTAATTTCGTTGGTCGTGTTTCCGTTTGACCAGCTATAGCTTAAGGGGCCGGTCCCATTCATTGGGTCGAGGGTAATGCTACCATCATTAGCGTTTGCGCAAGATTCGTTGACGATGGTTTCATTGGCGGCGAAAGCGGAGCAATCATCAACTCCAATTCTGTAAATAGTACCATTGCCTCTTCTTGCCAAGTACATTTCGCCCTGAGCGTCTTCCCCAAAAGTAGAAATATCGTAACCAGAATAAGTTGCTGACAAGTCATCGGTGTAGCCTCCTACTCCATCTGAAGTCAAAGTCCATATTCTGCCCGAGCAATAATCTGCATAAATATAGAGTCCCTGTAGCGACGGAAATTGTGTACCGCGATAAACATATCCGCCAGTAACGGAACAACTACTTGCGCTGTGATTATAATCCACAACCGGATCGTGGTAATCGCTTGCGGGACTACAACCAGAAGTATTAAAGGCATTAAAACCTTCGTAACAACGCCAGCCATAATTTTCGCCACCGGTGCTAGATGCAGGTTGTCTATTAATTTCTTCACGAGTCCCCTGCCCTACGTCGCCGATCCAAAGATCGCCGGTGCTGCGGTCAAAAGAGTATCTCCACGGGTTACGTAATCCGATGGCCCAGATTTCGTCGAGCACGTCAGAGTCAGCAACAAATGGATTGTCGGCAGGAATTGAGTATGGCGAACCATTATCTATATCGATACGGAGCATTTTGCCCAGTAATGATTGCGTGTTTTGTGAGCGGTTTTGCGGATCGTTGGCCGAACCTCCGTCGCCCATACCTATATATAGGTAAGCATCGGGACCAAATTTGAGGCAGCCACCGTTGTGGTTGAGGTAAGGCTGATTGATCGTCATGATCGTAAGTTCAGTTGCCGGATCCACTTCATTAGGAGTAGCAGGATCGACGGTAAAGCGAGATATGTTGCTATTCTCATTTAAGTTGGTGTAGTGCACGAAGAAATAGCCATTATTAGCAAAATCAGGATGAAATTCCATACCTAGCAGTCCGATTTCTCCTTGTCCTCCGAAGGAGTAAACGATATCTTCGATATCGAGGAAAGGAGTCGGAAGTGTCGTATCATTGGCATCAATAATTTTGATCACTCCAGATCTTTCGACGATGAAGAGTCGGTCATCACCAGCATGAGCGATGTCGATTGGAGAAGAGAAGCCAGAGACATATTGTTCGAGCATGATGTCGGGTTGAGCCTGAGTGACGGTAGAAAGTGTGATGCAGCAGCTCATGATGATGCAAGAAAGTGTAGAAAACCTCATACGTATGATGTGTTTTGTGTGGTTCAACAAAAGGAATGTTGCGTCCAAAATTACGGAAAAAAACCAGCTTTAGTACGTGTTAGAATGTTGTAGTTGGGTTTGGTCGCTTAATATGGGTTTTGTAATGCTAAAATGATGCCTATTGTATGGTGGATTGGCAATTTAGGGGGCGTTAGGGCGAGGTGTGGGTGCATGTAATGCGTTTAAGGAATTTTTAGAATGGTTGCATTTTGAATAAGTCCACTAACGCGTATCATACTCGGTTGAGAGCTTATTCAAAATTCCTTAATGTCCTCCTTAGCGTTGAGATGTGAGGAGAAAGGTTGGTGAGCGAAGCCGTTGATTTAGGTGTTGGTAAAAAGCTTTTAAAAAAACATTGATACGCTTGATTATTGAAGAAAGGTTATATATCTTTGTCGCGCCTTAAAAACGTGGCCCTTTTGGGGGTGTGGTTTTCTAAAGAGAAGACTGGAATAAAAAGGCATGAAACCAACCTTAGGAGAGGTGGGTGAGTGGCTGAAACCACCAGTTTGCTAAACTGGCGTACGGGTTAAACCGTACCGGGGGTTCGAATCCCCCTCTCTCCGCGAGTTGGGTTTCAGGAATGGCAAGAGTTTTGGAATAGAAGTTCTTGGTATTTGTTTCGGGGTGTAGCGCAGTCCGGTTAGCGCACCTGCTTTGGGAGCAGGGGGTCGCAGGTTCGAATCCTGCTACCCCGACTTGATTATCAAGGAGTTACGTATTAAAACGTAACTCCTTTTGTTTTTGGTGTACACAGGGTGTACACAACTTTAACGTTTAGGAATTGGATTAAATGTATCGATACAAGGGGTTCAACGAAAAACTTGGACTTAGATTAACTCACAAATCCATCCCAGGCATCATCCATCTCATTGTGCTTCACTTCTTCCATAATCGTCACATATTTCATTGTTGTTTTAACGTCTCTGTGGCCCAAGATCTTCTGTAGGACTTCAACACGCATGCCTTGCTCTAAACTTAGTATAGAGAATGTACGCCTTGCCGCATGACTTGATAGTAATTCAAACTTCTTATGTTTATCTACTATCCTCCTATTCCCGATGATATTGATTTTCAAAAACGGGGTATCCAGGCCTACACACTCCCGCTCGCGCAGGGTGTTCAAAAAAACAAGTGCTTGCTTGGGACTCCGTCCCAGAGGCAGCAACCTCCTGCAGCACGTACTACCAAATGCATGTGATTTGTCATCAGAACGTATGCATAAACCTTAAGGCCTTTTTCCACCAATCGACTACCGTGAATGTCAGATAGTTCATTCCATGTTGGTCGCGAATCTTATAGCGCATCTTTTCATAATAAGGTAGTTGTTTTTTTTCTTAAACTGACTGGCTTAATAGAAAAAAACTACTGACTATACTTAGTAGACAGTAGCTTGGAGGAAGCCGTATCTGGAACAGAGTTCCAAACAAGCTTCCAGCTTTATTTTCTTTTTCTGAAGACCTGACGCCAGCGGGGTTTTTCCATAAGGCGTGTCGAATAAAAAGACATCTCAAAATAACAAATCTTTCTCATTAATTATTATTCTAAAGATATGGACCGCACAAGTAACCCAAGCCCCACCTACCGAGTATAACAAAGAAACTAATTTTATGAAACCCAACATTATTCTACTTCTCCGTACAAATAACTGGCTTATTAAGACATTGAAAGACTTACTTGAGGCGGAAGGGTATAACGTAATAATCCTGGAGGATTCACTAGCACTTTACTTTGCTGTAATAAATAAAAAACTTGATATTGATATAGATGTATTGATTACAGAACTCATGCTGACGAAAATGGATGGTGCTGAACTAACCAAACGATTAACTGCACATCCTGTCTCCTTTCCTATTTTGATTACTTCTTTTCATACGACTGAAGAACAAGGGAAGGAACTTGAAGAACAAGGTGCGTTTAGATATATTCATTACCCGATTGATTATAATCAGTTACTTGACACCGTTCTTGAGGCTACTGCTTATAGTCTTGATGTGAAATACTAGTTTTATGTTTACTGTTAAAGTCGACTTGTTTGGCTCTATCAAAGCAATTCGTTCTTAATACCATACAAAACAGTCCTCGCTTAGCTCAGTCCCGCTCTCCCTAGGATAGGCCATCAATCGCCCGCTCTTTACCACACTAAAATCCAAATAATTTTGTCCCGTTACTTAAGTAGTGTCCAGAATTAGATTTACTATTAGCTTGAGCGCCTTTTGAATTTATACATCACCATTTCTCTGTGTCAATAGCGGGGCTATTAACTTGAAAAATGGCTTGTCTAAACTCAAAATCCATCTCAATCAAATATAAACCCAATTTCTGTACACTACTTAGTCAAATACTCTACCTCTTTCAAAATCTCCCCAAACCGAGTAAACCGATGCCCCGAATCCTCCCACCAAGAAAGATGCGCCACATCAGAAAATTCCTCAGCAGTCAGCTTATGATCCAACAACTCATCATCAGTGGATAAAAAGAAATACAGATTCGCAGGATTCAGTTTTTCAAAAGCAGACTTCATTTGTCGCAGGTCTTCGAGGTATTCCTGCTTGAAGTGGAAAGGTCTTCCTTTCTTGTAGGTCTTGTGATGCCCTACTCCTCTTTCTAATGTTTCATAGGGTTGTAGAGAAGGGTTGATGATGACAGCTTTTAATTGATGGATGGCTGAGAAGTATAGGCTGTAGAAACCGCCAAGAGAGGTTCCCATTAAAATGGCTTCCTCTCCCCTTTCCTTGAGTTCGTTTAGTAAGGTGTTGATTTGAGCTTGTACTTCTTTGGGATTCGCTGGCAGGTCTGGAGATAGTATTTTTGTGTTTTTGAAATGGGATTTTAGGGTTTCGTATTTGCTGCCTTCTCCGTCGGATTGGAAGCCGTGTAGGTAGATGATGGTCATGGTGTTGTTTTAACTTATAAATATAAATACTGCTCCGAAGGTGGTTCCGGATTAGAAATTGCAGATGGTGCAGGTGACGAAAAGAACGGTTCCCATGGGGTTTGTTTTTGCGTTTTGAAATATTTGTTTTGGAATGGACAAAGATACAAGTCATTAAAAATCAAAAAAGTATCAAATATCAATTCCAATCACCAAAGGCAAATGATCTGAGTAACTATTCCTTAGCCATGTTACATCTTCACAATGATAGAGCTTAACAAAGTCAAGTACCTTTTTTCCATATGCTTTCATCGTTTTCAGATGGAATAAAATATTATCTTCTGCAGAGCTCAGATACATACCTTCTTTACATTTCCTTTTTAGTGAAGTCTTCTCCCCATGCAACAAAGCATCAAAACCCTGGATTTTAATATCATCAAAAGCATCATGATCTATTTCGAGATTAAAATCCCCTGCCCATATTAAATTTTCA
>Ga0209187_1003566_pt1 | contig 12818 bp, 15 predicted proteins | sample BantaG_FD_187430 | JGI IMG/M metagenome (GOLD analysis project Ga0209187, IMG submission 187430) | Marine algal microbial communities from Bantry Bay, Ireland - BantryBay_4 metaG (SPAdes) (version 2) | ecosystem: Host-associated > Algae > Red algae > Unclassified | place: Bantry Bay, Ireland... | reverse complement strand
GTCGACATGGTGAATCTCCCAGCCCATGGCTGCCGCCACAGCAAAGAGAGCACGTGTCGTGGCCGCGTTGGGTACCGGAGCCCACGTCTCGTCAAAGTCTCGTCCGGGCACCTGGTTGAACCCTTGAGCCACGAGTCGAGCCTTGTAGCGCGTGAGCTTGCCCTCCGCGTCGTGCTTGATGTCGAACACGAATCGCGTCTTGATGGCCTTGTGATTCTTGTTGTTCCCCTTGGTCTTGGACCAGGTGCCAATGTGCTTGTGTGCCGCCACCTCCTCCTTAATATCCTGCTTCCACAGCGGCCAGTCAGGACGAGCGCGCGCCTCCTCGTTTGCAGGCGGCTTGTGCAAGTCCCAGCCCGCCTCAGCCGCGGAAGCGTTACCGCTTGCCAGGTACGCATTGGATTCCTTCTCCCACCATGTTACCTTGGGAGCTGGCTTGCGCTTCGAGCGACGAGGCCCCGGTGTGACGCTGGCACTGGCCGCAGGTGCTTGAGCAGCTGCGGGTGTCGAGCCACCGACGCTGTCCTCATCCCCCTCGTGGCTATCGCTAGCAAAGGAAGGAGGACCGACTTTGTTGTCGCTGTCAGAGGTGTCGTCGGGGGAGTACTCGTCCTCTCGCCCGCCTTCTGCGCCGAGCATGTCCATTACCCCTTCCGTGGCGCCATCCTTGTCGCCGTCATATTCCGCAGTCAGCCGGGGACCAGGGCTTGACCCGACTGCTGACGTCTCGACCTTCGCCGGGTTCTCCTCCATCAGTACGTCCCGACGCTCAAAGACTTGGTTTGTCTCGTCCTCGAGGATGCGGTAGGCCTTGCCACCGACAGTGTAGCCGACAAAGCGGCCGACGTCGGTCCTCGGCTCCAGCTTGCGGTGCTGCTTCTTCGGCTTGAGCGCCCACACCCGACTCCCCCAAATGTGGAATCCCGCGACGTTGGGGCGTCGACCAGTAAGCGCCTCTAGCGGCGTCACATCGAGCCCCGCCTTGGGAGATGGCCCATAACCTGTGAAGTGAGCGGTAGTTGGGTGGATGCCTTGCTTTTCTCGCGAGCGTTCTGAGGCACGAGGCCAGCAGGCTCTTAAACCCTCCGTGTGCCTCTCTCGCCACGTTCTGCCGGCGCACCCCCCGCCAGCGCAGTGCTCCCTCCCTTGAAGGGTACATGCTCTCACCACCACACAAATCGCGACGCCCTTCGATGACCCCACGAAAATCTCCCCGAGCTCAGCTCCAAAAGGAGCTGCCCTCAATATACAAGTACAAACAATTACATCACACACATACAGCAATGCATGACAATGGCACAGCCAAACAAGCCGATGACCGCATAAGTACTTCCGGACTTAGCCAGGCAGTCCGCGGTAACTCCGACTTACCTGCGCGGGCTTGGGGGGCTGCCTCAACACCGCCCGCAGCGCAGGGCACTAAATGGAGGAGGACCAACGAGGTTCCCTTCGAGGCAAGTTGGCGCACGGCCACCATCCCGAGAAACGTTGAGGCGCCTTCCTTCCCTGCTGCTCCACCGAAGGTGAAAACACGCTCAGCCCACCCCACCCAGTTGGGGGGAAGGCGAGCCAGACCGTGTCGCCGGGTAGTCCTGTCGGGGAATTCCCACGCTGGAAGGAAACCCCGAAAAACACACACGCGCGGCGTCGACCGGGGGGAGACGCCCCGAGCGACAAACACGAGTTATGTGAACCGAAGTTTACTTGCCTGCGTCGAAGGCCTCGAGGAAAACCACGCCTCGCCCTCTTATCCCGTTTGTTCCCCTGACACTCTCAGAAAACCGCCCCCAGACACCCTCAAAGGACCCTCAGAGAACCCTCAGAGAAACCTTGCCTCAGGGCCCATGGGGCCAGTCCCGCCGGGGCCAGGGGGTACGCGTCGTCGCCGTGCGGTGGACTCGGCGGCGTGTTAGGGGGGGGCCGCGAGGCCGAGGCGGGCCACGACAACTGTACCAGGTGCGGCAAAGGGGGGCGTCGGGTATGGCGCTCCCGCCTTCCCCCTGTGGTCCCCGAGTGTGGGGGCCATGTTTCTCGCCGTCACACGTTACTTCTGCGCCACAATATCGGATTACGCTGGTGGTTCGAAGTGAGAACGCCCGTTCCCAACCCTCAATGAAAAAACGCGTTCTCTTGATGCCTTAGTCAGCGAGGATAGTTTTCAGCCCGGTGTCATCGTTATGTAGGGGAAGCGGGCGAGCCGCCGGCGCGGGCGTACGGCCTGCGGCGCACCCCCGAGGTCGGCGTCCGCCCCGCGCGTCCACGCGCATACGTCTCACCACTCCTCTTCACACCAGGCACAGGCGCCCGCCCCACGCTCGCGCCCGTCTCGCGCGTCTACCCCAAAGCAGATGCATGCAACCCCAGTAAGCGTTGTTGGTCTTCCGCCCTCACGTGAAGCGGGACTGTCTGAGTTGCGTGACAGGTCTACGGCACCACCGTCAATGCTGCCACAAGGTTCAGCCTTCCAACTTCAGCGCACCTCATGCGGTGCGGGTCGCCTTGCACCAAGAGGAGGCGCAGTCGCGTGGATGACGGGTCCGTTTGCGCCACCCGTCAAGCGTTCATATTCACAACTCGCACCAAGATCTCATCGGAGGTGCTCATGCTCGCGTACAGCTCTCAGAGACGTATACACACATGACAAGTTCTTGCAGATGGCGCTGTCGGCAGCCGAGTGTGCGGGGTTACAGGCACGCGGCACGAGCCGCCTGTGGCCGGCACGGCCATGCCGCTGCATGTCGTGCCCTAGCCGACGGGCACATGCAGTCACAGCAAGTTACATTCAGGTTCGAGCGGGGTACTGCAAAGATTTAGCAGAAACTCTGTGCCACTCGATCGAGAGCGAAAATTTTGGAAGAAAAGACCGGACGCTGCTCACAAAGCTTCGCGCAAGACTGTCATACGTATTTAGATGCGGGTCAGCCACACTGGATTCTCGCTGTGAGATGGCCAGCAGGCGCGACCACGCTGACGGCCGCATCCTGCTCAGCCAGCGGCGGCAGCGACAGGGCGCCGTCCAGGATGCTGCTGCAGACTGCGGCACGCACTCGCGCCAGCACGGCAGGGGTTGTCCGGGTGCGTCTCTCCGCGTGACCTAGACCACTCCCGGCTGACGCTCCACGACGCGCGCGATTGGCGGTGGCAGCAACGACACCGCGCGCGGACGCCCTAGCGGTCGGCCTCGGCAGCACTGCCGCAGCAGCCGTCCTGGCGCCTGCTGCCGCCTACTCCGTTGCTGCCGGAAAATGCTCAGGGGTGGACCCGGTCGGGGCGCGGGGAGAGGCGACAGCCGCCACCCGGGGCGTGGCTGCCGCCAATTCGCCTTGGCCGTCCGCCGTGGTGGCCGTGACGCGGGGGTCGTCGACATCCATACCGGAAGCCTGATTGGCGGGCATGGTACACGCCAACAATATCACAAATTACCGACGATACCTGCCGCGGACAGCTAATTTGGCGGGCGAGGGGGCCGGCCGGCCGCCCGGAGGAGAAGGGACAGCCGACCGCGGTGGCTTCGCAGCTGCGAGATCTCCAGCGGTCGGGGGAAGCCTGGCGGCTGACGCCACGGTCTTTGTCGGCAACACTGCGGCAGCGTGCGGCTCTTCAGCGGCAGTATTGGCGTCGGACGTCGAGTACATGGCAGAGACCGCTTCCGACGCAATAAAGCCAGTGTATAGCACTACGGTCGCAGGTCCACGCCTACGGGAAAGGCGAGAGATTGGCGAGCGGCACGGCGGGGATTATTTTGTGACTGCCGCCTTCTAAAAAGTGCTGTGGCGGCGACGGAAGCCGCCGCCGACCCCAAAGAACCCCCGGGGATTGGCGCCTGAGACGCGCCTGCTACCAGTGACGCGCGAATAACGGGTCAGAGCCGCCCCCCAGGCCTACAGGTGATGAGGAAAGGGTTGGGGGGCAGCAGGAGTCGCGCCGCGCACGCCACCACATCCACGCTCGCAGAAATTGCGGCGGCGCAGGTTGTGTCGGCAACAGACGCAGCCGAGACACCGGGCGAGGCCGCCGACGTCGCGGCGCATGCCATCGACAAGAAGACGTCGACCCCCCCGCCATGGGGAGGACATGTGGCGGGGTGGCGGCGAAGCGGCGGTGGGAAGCGCGGCGGTAAACGCTACGGCTCCCTCGCCAGCATAAATTGCGGCGGCAGCGGCAGTGGCCACCGCTTACTCGGCGGAATCGCCCGAGGTGGCCGCCGTCGTCGGGGCGGCCGCCGCAAACACGAAAATATCGGCCCATACCGCTCCTGTTCCCAACACGCGGCGGGAAGATGGTTCATCGGCAGGGGCTGATTCCGCGTCGCCCCTCCCCGCCAAACTGTCCGCGGCTGCGGCGGACGCTCCCGCCGACGCGGCGCTGGAACAGCCGCGGGCGGCCGCCAAGGACTCAGTGATTGCCCCCCCGACGCCATTGTGCGCCGCTTGGTCGGCCCGATATATATGGATCATAGTGGGCCTCCCGTGAAGAACGCATGTACGGGGGCATGGTCGTCCGGGCCACCAGGTCGGTGACCTGCGCGGTCAGGCAGCGGTGACATCGCGCGGCCGCTTCGGCGGCCGCAGCATGGGCCGACAGCTGTGCCCGCCAACCGGATTCGAGCAGCGCGGTGCCACACGGGTCAGCACCACGCAGGAGAATCAGCACGGGGGCGGTGGCGGTAGTGCAGACCGCCGCCGAAAACGCGGCCAAAGCGATGGACGCCAGGTTCGCCACACCAACTGACCCAAATAGGCCCACGTCCACCATTGCAAGGACTTGCACATCAGTCAGATCGGTCAGCAACGTGCGCAGGCTCTAAGCGGGCGCGGCTCGCGTTTCCCCCGTGCCGTACGCAGTATTCAGGGCCACTAACGCCCCCGCGCGCGGGAGCCCGCTCGTCAGCAGTGCGGCGGCACGCGCCGCCCGCTCCACCGGCGACGGCAGGGCGTCGTGCGCCGGGGCGGCGCCGACCAGAGGGGGGCGGGCGACAACCAGAAAGGGGAACAGCCTGCAGTACGCCAGCAGCCCTGACAGGTCCTTCAGCGACAGCCCCCCGCCCTGCACCATGTCCGCGCCTGCGGAGACGCCCATTGCGGACAATCAAAGTCCATGCCCCCCTAGAAGGGGGAGCCGCAGCAGCACGAGGGGCAACAGCACCTGATCAGTTCGGTTCGTCGAAGGAACTGCCCCGGAAAACCACCCACAGCCCAGCCTGTCCCAAGGAGGAAGATGATCACGGTACAGGCCCGAGAGGAATCGTCGTCAGACGCAAAATTGGTGTGATCAAACGCCGACGGGGACGGCCGTCCCCGCTGTCAATAAACCCCACCCCAATTCGAACGCCGGCGGCCAAAGTGGCCGCCCCATTTGCGTCAAAGAGATATATCCCTCCAAAGCAAAACTTTCCGAAGTAGTTTGGGGGTTAGGAAAATATCTGGGGAAAACTTCCGCCCCGTACCAGATCCCAACTCCGTAAAATTCGGAAACGTCATCCTAGCGCTGGCCTCATTTCGGGAATTCTTGGGATTACCCTCAGGTGTGTACTGTCCGCAGCGCTAGGGCCACGCCCCTTTCCGCCATGGAACCGCCCACCTGCAACAAGCAGCACCAACACCGCTCACCGCACCAACACCGATGGCGCCGTCGCCGCGAACATGGGCACCAAGATCATGTGCACCCCCTTGGATATCCTCACGACAGCTGTCTTGTCCTTGACCTCATCGTTTTCGTTGGTGAGCACGTCCTTGTCCTTGACCGCCGAGAGGGCGAAAGCCGCCGCCGCAGCCGCCAGGGAGAGCACAAACAGCAACATACGTTGGGGCGGCGGCCGGCCCGTCGATCGCCGCTTTCACGGAAAGGGAAACAAGCCCCCCTTCCCGCCAACACCGCCCAGGGGGGGGAAAGGGAACGCTCTTCACGCTTCAGGTAGAAAACCGGGGAGTTGGGCGGCCAGGGGGCCGCCAATGACAGCAGCTCGTGCGATCCTCCGCCATACGAGCACAAAGACTGATATACAAGTCTATCGGAAGCATTGTATTGCTGATACCCCATATTTGTCCACTGCGAACAAGAACAAGAGTGATTCTCCTCCTCTGTGCCAGTCGGAAAGTTCTCAACTTCAAAAAATTGTCGAACATGAAGTGGGAACGGGCCGTTTTTGACGCCCTTTCTTGTGGCAGGACCGTAAAAAGAATATTCGAAACGACCAGGATTCATCACAAGTGCCCCCGCCGGCTACACGTGTCCTAATAGTTTCATCGCCTATCGCTTGTAAGTGTGCACTGGAAGCTGGCTGGCGTGTCCTTTCTGTTCCTGAGACGAAGGAAGGGCACTGAGTCAGTGCCAGTCCCCAACAAATGCGGCTCGATCGATTGATCGCTGAGACAGACGAGCACAGGCTGAACTTCTCTCAGAAAACACACCCTGTTTGCTGGTCTCGTAAGAAAAACTCCCAATTCTTCCCGGTTCATGCGGGCTGCCGTCCGGGCGCGCTATTGCAGGCACTCTGGCTCAGCGCAGGCCCTACAAGCCCGCACCTCGCTCCCACCTGCCCACCGCGGCCACCATTCCACCGCCATCCCCCTCGGCCCGTTTCTCCAGTTCCCAGAGTTTAGTAATGGGCCCCCTTCCTATTCATTTTCTATCCCACTCCCCACCCCCGTCGGCATCCATTCCACTTTGGCGCAGAGCATGCAGTCCGAGGATTACCGGAACACGGCCGTCCACATGATGCTCGTTGACAACAAGAACGTGGCAGAGGCCGCTGGCTCCACGCGGATGTCTCAACGGTCCCTCACCTTGGCTCCTACGATACTTCAACGACACGAGCGGTGCGTTGCACTATAACCCCGCAATGTACAGCCGCCACTGGAAGAGCCGTATGGATGATCCGGAGCTGAAGAGCATCGTGCTCGCCGCCGTGACTGCTGAGCCGGAACACTTCTTGGATGAGGTTGCGGTGGTGGTCAGCCCCGTGGCCAGCTTGGTGCAAGGCGTCGCAGAGCTCTCCCACAACACCGTCTGCTGAGTATTGGCTCGAAACAGCCTTACTCACAATGTTTTTGGGAAAGCCTTCATCACCCCGAATGAGACCAGCGATTTCTCTTTGTTGCGGAGCAGTGGAAGATACCGCTTTGCTACTTCATGTACGTTGACGAGGCTCACCGCGCTGGGAGGGCAGCGGAGAGGCGGTGGGCGTGGGCGCTGCGTGAAAAGGGCGCGGAAAGTTACGTGGTCTCCTCCGCTGGTTTGCGCACGAGCCGTCTCGTCGCAATGGCGCAAGATGAGGTTATCGATTGAACGATCACGCGCCCGCCCACGGGCCAATCGTCTGTCGACTTCGTCTTGGTTTTCGTGCGGTACCGGTTGCCTTCATCGAGGTCGTACGACCCGGAGTCGGCGTGGGATGAGCAAGAAGACAGGTGTGTTCTGATTCTTGACAATGCAAGAGTGCACGACGAGCTTGCATTTGCCGCAGTCCGCGCGCGGGGTGTGTTTGTGTTGCTTCTTGCGCCCTAATCTCCCGACGTCAACCCGACTGAATACGTCTTTTTGACAAGGAGCAGCTGAATGCGTCAGTGGTCGTCACCGAACCAGTTTAACGACAGGCTCATGTCGACCATTGAGAACATGCTCAACAGCAGTATGGGGGATAAGTGCACTGGGTTGGTGAACGCAGCAGTGCGTCGGTACCTGATGTACGTCCCATGAACCTTTGAGCGTGTATGCATTGCACTTGGACTTCGTCACAGCAGCACTGACATTCAACGACAGTGCCCCAATGCACATAATCACGGTGTTCCACGGTGAAATCCTCAATGCCATCGTACAGCGTCTATCGGAACATGGCAGACGGCCAAGACCGTCACAGCCCGGACGTGACCGACACTAAAAAGAAAGCCACAAAATAAAAAAGCCTGGGTGTCTGCAGACCGATACATTCGCGAGTGATCGCAAAAGAAGCAAACATGAAACAAGTGACAAGTCTAGAGCAGCCCCGCTCATCGTCTGCTCACAAACGAAAGATATGGGCTTCTGCCCATACGACCAAGTCTTTACACGTATACGGTTTCATATGACGCGGACCTCTTCGGAAGCCCAATATGAGGCCAAACTCATGACCTACGCATGCGAGATACTCTGTGGGACCGCGAGGGATGTCATAGAAGTGTGCCTCGAGGGCGGCGCCATGGCGTTGTCCTGACTGCGTGTCTCCAGATTTCGACGGTCAGCACACAAATGCGAATATCTCGGCGGTTTCTGGTCCTTGAGGACTCTACGTGGGGACCAAAAATGGGCCAGAGTCTCGGCTACGAGGTCAGTAGCCGCAGGGTACGAGTATTTTGAACCGCCAAAAGACAGTCCACGCGACGCGTACGGCCCGTTTTCCCCGTAAATAGGCATGTAGATGAGGGAGACCTCATCAGAAACCCAGTATGAGGCCAAACTCGTGACCGAAGATTGCGAGTTACTCTGTGAAGCTGCGGGGTGGTCGACCCCATTGATGCCACCTGGAACAGTCCATATTGCATGCAGCCCTGAAAAGAAGATTCGGCAGCTGATGCGACTGTCCCTTCAGCGGCTGCTCACATTCGTGGCCGCATACCACAAATGCTACTCACAGCCCAACACAATTGGAGACTTGGCCTTGGGCGGCACGTAAACTGTCTTTTGGAGGTTTAAAATACTCGTACCCTGCGGCTATGGACCTCGTAGCCGAGACTCTGGCCCATCTTTTGTCCCCATGTATAGTCCTCAAGGACCAGAAACAGCCGAGATATTCGCATTTATGTGCTGACCGTCGAAATCTGGATACACGCAGTCAGGACAACGCCATGGCGCCGCCCTCGTGGCACGCTTCTACGACATCCCTCGCGGTCCCAAAGAGTACCTCGCATGCATTGGTCACGAGTTTGGCCTTATATTTCGTTTCTGATGAGGTTCTCCTCATCTTTAGCCCCAGGCATGTGGAACTGCGGCCGTTCCTGTTTTCTCGCTTTCTCTTCTGTCGTGATGCGTCGATATGTGTTGCGCCTATGTATGTGACAGCCTGGATGCTGTTAAGCTACGCGGTTGCGTTGGCGGCTTGGACGGTTTGGAGTGAGGACATGAGTTCGCGCCTATCACGGTCTGCATTGGCGACGATGCCCTGTACGCGTTTAACTGGAGGAGAGTGGTTTAAGACGACGGTGGATGTCGCGTGTGCATGCTGACGTTCCCCTGCCGTTAGCGCAGGTGTTTAATTCGCATAGCTGAGGTAAGAGTTCTGTTTCTTGAGAGGCTTTGAACACGCACACCGTGTTTAGTCTGACCTACACATCAACAATCAATGATCTCCGCGCTTATGGGCCTGCAGGGTGACCCAGACATTGCCAAATAGAAAAAAAACCTCAGGTTCTTCTCCCCTTGGCGAATCTCCTTGATGAACTGTCGCATCGATGCCAGCACCGAAGGCAGCTGCAGTTCGGCCCGCCCGGTGCAACCCATCAAATTGGCGCATACTTTCTCCGTCGTCAACTCCCAGCTTGTAACGGCGCCACCGTGGTACGCGTCCTCGAGGACTAATTCGTCCATCGCTCTCTTGAACTTGTTGAGGATGGGACCGTCAGACAGCTGCACGTGGCGTACGGCGGCTCGTTTCAACAACATGACCACAAAATAGGGATTGGCCGAGCTCAATATCTTTACCGAAGAAGCCCCCCCACGTACCGCTTGCAGGCCAGCCCCGGCAGCCCGCCGCCGCATGGCCATGCGCTGGTCATTTGAGTACCGAGGGCGCTTGCTCATGGCATCCTTGAGGTTGTCCATCATTGCCTGATGACCGGCGTCAGAGTCACGCTTCTCTAGGGGCCCCGGGGGGGGGCGCTCTACCGGCGCTGTCCCCAACATGTGACTACCAGGGTACCTGCGAGAATCCCAGAGCTCCGAACCACCGCTCAGCGGTGACCGCCTTATGTGCCCCGACTCGGCGCTTCTTCCTCATCTGAGCTTTCCCGTGCGATAGAAATCCTGTTAGGGTCCCACGGCACGCTTCCATGAGAGGGCGCAGGTGGTATGAGTCCCAGGGGCTCCGCCCGTGGCCTGTGAGGGGTAGTGACTCACTGCCCCCCCTCCCGGGGTGTGCGGAAAAGAGGATTGCGTGATCAAACATCAAGAAGGGGCCTGACACAAACGAAGGCGGCGCAAGCCCCTTCGATTTGAGCCCCCTGGAAGGGCCGGGAGGTTTTTGGAAGCCTCCGCCTACGGAGCTGAACCCAAAGCCAAGATCAGATCTCGGCCAACGCAGATTTTCCCCCAGGGACCTCCAACGAAGAATTGGAAATTCTCAGTCTAACTCCCGTGAGCTTTAGTGGGACTTATCAGTCCCAGCTGACACAAGAATGTGGGCCAGATATCCCTTCCAGTGGAATCGTACTCTTTGACGTGCGGCTGGGGCCATCAGAGGCCCCTGCTTCATGGCCGTGGCCCGATCGGCACCGGTCCCCACATCACCGTTCTCGTGGGTTGGGCTCGTGCGCGTTTTTGCTTCCCCGGAGGGTATACTACTGTGTATTCCTGGGTCAGCATGCTTCCTTGAACAAAAGAGTGGTGCGTTTGCGTTCGTTCCGGCGTTCTGGTGCGCTTCGGACCGTGTGATTGATGGCGTTTGTGTTCTCTCTCCTTTTTGTCGCTCCGCATCCTGTGTTAATTGTTCCACGGGGTCTTTTGCCATCGGCCTTGCGGGCAGAAACCAGTACAACACGCAAAGTATTTAGGGAGAAGGGGAAGGGGTGCTTGCCGACGGCGACGAAGCAGGAGGGTAGGGTGGTGTGCGTCAAGAGGGGGCGTGCATCCCAATTGGCCGACCAGTACAGGGGTTCGAGTGGCGAGGACATGGACGGAGCTCCCAGAGGCTTGGATATACGCCGCCGGCTATAAGAACCATGCTGTACACCTTACAAGGCCACGGGAAGGGCCCGTCATGGAAACATAGCGGCTTCAGCAGAGGTGCAGGGCGGCAAACCTCGCCTAGAAAAAAACAGCCGCACCGTACCGCGCCAGTCACCGTCCCAGTGGCCACCACTGCCACTCACGAACGCTGATGCCCGCCGCGACGCTCCAAAGCGGGCTGACCCGCGGCCAAGACAGCTCGCACGCTTTGATGCTCGGAAAGTTTTGAGACGAGGCGGCGGCGGGGGAGGAGCGGGAGCGGAAAGGGGTGGTCAGGGCCGGCTCTAGCGCCCCTTCAGGCCACACCAGCGCAACTGCAACCCGGCCCGCACCCAAATCGGAGGAGTGAGAGGCTTGGCGCCTACATCCGTGCCGCAAGCGCCGACCACCCCAAAGCCGTCTGATGGGCGGGGGAGGTGCGGGGATGCCAGTAGGAGTGGGCGGTAGACGAACGTAGTAGGAGGGGTGGCTCAGAGGGGGTCTGGGAGGAGTGGCTGCGGCCTTACAATGACGGGGCCTCATGGGACGGGGGTTCGAGCCGGAAGCAGGAGTGTTCCTCAGTCTGCCGGTCGGCGGCCTTCGCGTTCTTCGCCATGGCTGCCGACAAAGGGCGCGCGCCGTCGCTGGCGGGCGATCGGGCTAACGGCCGCACACCGTTGCGTCCATCGGCCGACTATAGGTGGCACCTTTGGGGCCACCGATTGGAGAGGTGGACTTCAGAGGGGTCCCCTACCAATCTATTAGAGGGACATATTCTCCGGCGCCGTTGCCACGTATCATTCGTCTCGGCACCCCTCCAGAGGACCTTGCCAGTGGATCCGACCTCCGCCGACCAATCGCAGCGGTCCGCCGGCCGGTCCGCCGCCGTTCCCGAGTCCGCTGGAGGTGGGGTACCTTGTTTCTGGCCCAACAAGGAGTCAACGGTCAGCAGCTGACTAGCGCGCAAGACCTAGAGCGCGGCGGTCAAAGCCTGGCCCGGAGCTGAGGGCGTTTACAGCAATGGAGCCAACCGTCCAAAACCCCAAACGTGGCTTCACGTGGCACCGTTTGGCCAATCGGGCATTAGTGACCAAAACTTGGGTGTGACGCCCCAAATATAGCCCTTCCTCACCTATTGTAGTCTTCTGATGGGTCTCGTGCTGGGCCCGCGCGATCGCTTAGTTCTGGAGCTTCAGCGGCAGCGAAACGACACCAAGGTCCAAACAGGCCGGTTTGGCGGCGCTCCAAAGCGCTCCGACAAAACATGGTTCCGAACGTGGCCATCTAACGCCAATAGCATGGCTGACCCGTGGCGATCACACGCTCCTGAGACCGTCGGCGGTCCCTCTCCCGCGTTTGTTTGGTTACTTCGCCGCGATTGGAGGGCGACACATTGTGGCCACTCAGCCAAATCGCGGCCTACGACCGGGAACAGCGGGTCGGCGATCTGGCGACACCATAAATTTCCTGGGGCAGCCCAAAACACGGCTAAGACAATGAGAATGATATGCACACGGCCAAGTTCCAAGCAGGGTGCGCTCTGTAAGACATTTTATTGACGTCCATGGAAACATTCACGCCCTCAAGCTACTACTCAGACGAGATCACTGTTAGCAAGAGCTCCTGAGAAAAGAATCTGCTTCGTCTTCGAGGTCGTCTTCGATCCCGATGCAAGGCTTTGTGCGGATCGCTAGCAATCTTGCATGTGAATTCGGCCTCTGATTGGCTGCTGCCGCACCGTAGTGACAGTATCAGAGGGACTCTGACGCTGACCGTGTTTCTGCCCTGCGGCGACGTGTCTTGAGACGATTTTCATTGGATAAGAGCTGTGTCCTCATTGTTCTGCTCGTGTACCCTTGTGTTTCCAGCATTATGATTGGTTGGTGGTGGCCTCTTGTCCAATCAATCCCCCCAGATCACTT
>Ga0209187_1003565_pt1 | contig 12833 bp, 15 predicted proteins | sample BantaG_FD_187430 | JGI IMG/M metagenome (GOLD analysis project Ga0209187, IMG submission 187430) | Marine algal microbial communities from Bantry Bay, Ireland - BantryBay_4 metaG (SPAdes) (version 2) | ecosystem: Host-associated > Algae > Red algae > Unclassified | place: Bantry Bay, Ireland... | reverse complement strand
TGTTGTATAGTTGTGTACTAATAAAAATATGTCGCCACCGTAGACAAAAAGCCCACTAACTAATCGCTAGTGGGTGCTCCTCCTAAATTTGCCCTATAATTAATTGGACTCAACATTTTTAGTCATTTCGTTGACTTGACCTCTCAACTGTTGCATTTCACTTTTTATTTTTTCCACGGTAGCTTGCCAATTTTCTTTGGGTACGCTCTCCAATTTTAAAATTTGAGCATCCATTCTTTTACTCCTTGTTTTCAAATTACTTACCACCCCTTTAGTTGCTTGTACTGTGGTATTAGCTTCTACTCCTTGTAATCGCTTAATATCTTTATCGATAGTTTTACGTTGTTTTTTCAAGGCAGCTATTTGAGCTTTCACGGTCTCCTCAGAATATTTCTCTTTCAGATTGGCTAAATCAACAAGCTCTTTTTCAGCTTTCGCCACAGCTTTCAACGACTTACTCTTTTGCTTACTTACGTCCTGTGCAGTTACTAAAGATTTACAAGAAGAAAAGGCTGTAGCCATTACTACCAAAGCAAAAAATAATTTTGATAAATAATTCATTGCGCAAAGCTAACTCGCTTGCTAACCTAAGGATTACAGTATAGAATGGATGTTTTATATAATTAGCATCGAGATAGTGCTACTATGAATCCTCTCCGAACGCACCAATTTGACCATGAACAAATTGACAGATAAGTTAGATAAGTTTTAGATTTGAACCTAGTGAACTTGTTTAAAAAGATAATTTTAATTGTCGTCACTGCCCTAATACTCTGGGCAATTATAAATCCGTTTTTGTTTCGATTCACCACTTCTGATGCGGATGCCAAAGAAGCCTTCACAGCAAAAGGTATGGCCATTCGCACTGGAAATTTTAACTACAACAATAATAAAGTTCACTTTCTTCGGTTAGGCGATAGTACTAAAACCGCTCTACTATTTATTCATGGTTCACCCGGTTGTTGGGATTATGCCTGGGATTATTTTATGGATAGTAGCTGGCAGAAAAATTTTGAACTCATCAGTATAGACCGTCCTGGTTTTGGAAATAGTAATTATGGAAATGCTAAAAATCTCTTTGAACAATCAGAAATTATAAGCGCCTTTGTGAAAGAGAAACTCTCACAAAGACAAGTGCAGCTTATGGGTCATAGCTATGGAGGACCTTTGGTTCTTCAGCTTTGTGCGGACAATGATTCGCTTTACAGTAAATGCATTGTAGTAGCCGGTAGTGTAAACCCTGAGGCTGAGAAAAATGAATGGCAGTTGAATTGGTTCAGTAATCCGTTAGTAAAATGGATGGTTCCTGGTTCTTTTGAGCAAGGACTAGAAGAATTACTTTGGCTAAAAGAAGATTTAAAATCTTTTCAATACCTGAATAAAATCCGTAAAATAAAAACTCCGGTTGTAGGAATTTATGGTACGGCAGATAAGATGGTTCCGTATCAACCCAATGTAGATTTTTTAAAGAAAACTTTCCAAAAAGAACAACTAACTATTTTCAAAATTCCAAAAGGTTCTCATTTTATTCCTTGGCAGAATTATGAAACTATAAGAGATATAGTTCAGGGCAATAAACAGCGCTGACTCAGGAATTAATTTAGTGCTGAACCGTGATGAACTCTCCAGCCATTCGTTTATCATCTTGTAAAAGATGCAGCAAGTAATTTCCGTTGGCAATATTCGAAAGATTTATCTTCTCTTGATTGCCTATCGATTTTTTAAGTAAAGTGGCTCCTTTCAAATCGGTCAATTCAATGCTAAAGTTCCCCTCTTTTTTTACAGTAATAGTCAGTCCATCTTTCGCAGGGTTCGGATAATAATTAATGAACTGTCCTACAGTACTGATGTTTCCAACGGCAGTAGGCCCAACGATTGGATCTTGGTACAAGCCTAATTCTATAATCGGATTGTTATCAATTTGGCTTTGGCTATATTGTGCCACGGGATAGTGCACACCCGACATATACCAATTTACGCTTTCGCTTTGATGAGTAAATTGAGTCGATGTCGTATCATAAGCAATATAATTTTGATTTGACTTCACGCGCAAAATATTCTTGTATGTACCGTTTGGCAGCTTCAAAGTACCATAACCATCCGCTACAATATTCGTACTGCCAATTCTGTATAGGTTGCTCGCACTAGTTTGTTCTGCACGCCAATTATCATTGAACGAATTACCAAATGAGAACGGAAAAGGAAGAACCACCTCCGGATCCGTATAAATAAAACCAATTCCGTTTAATGAAGCACCTCTTAGTTCCAAGCCAGCAATATCCGACTTATAATAAAAATAGTTGTCCGGGCCCGTATTGACTGCAACATTCGACAGCGGAAAACTATCCTTGGGGGTAGCCCCGGGCGGTATCAAAGGAACCGTGTATCCACCTGCATCAATCAAGGTATCGTATTGCCAATTCAAACTATTTCCAATCAAAGTTGGGCGCCCCATATTGCTGCCGTGCATTACATAATTCGTATAGATTTTATATCCTACATTACTATATTCTAATAATGGTTGCGCCACACTGGTCAGGCCACAGGATAAAATTACTAAGACGGTAATCAGCTTTTTCATAATGCTTACAAATATAAGAAAAATTGCTTCTCAGCCCGTACCATCAACATTTCAATGCTCCTCTTAGCACGAATATAGAGGTAACAAGAAATTTACCTAGTACAATAAACTAATGATAGTCTCAATGCGTCAAAGAAGTACAAACAGTAAATATGGATTATTAACCACCTCGTACATACGAGGACCAAAAACAGAAATTATGAAAAACAAAATTTTACTCCTCGTCGTACTACTAAGTACATTCAATCTATTAGAAGCCCGTACACCTCGTGTAAAAAATAAAAGCTTCACCTACGAAACCATCAAACTTCCACAAATGGCCTTGCCCGAAGCAAGAACCTACACCCTGTACTTGGAAACCGCTGCGGACTACGGAAATTTAGGGCTGCGCTACCAAAATGGTTTGCAAATTCCTGGGTGGGTAAAATCTAACAATGGTGCTTATGCAGTAGATGTAAAATTCTTCCCAGTAGATTATCAAAGACCCTTTATCGTTACAAGAAATCAGTTGGTAAAAGATACTTCAGGAGCTGTAGTGGATACAATTTGGTTTTTTAGCAACGCATTCAAAGCTTCCGGAAGTGGCAGCCTAACGATTGTAAATGATAAAAATCAAACGATACATAATAGATTACTCCAAGAAGTGTGCTTACAAACTACGGGGCGAGAATACCGTAGCAGAAAGGCAGCTCGTCGTCACCGCCTACGTGAGGCCAATCAGTTGCAACAGCAAATGGCAGTCGATTTTGCACAAGCTATGACCCGTCAGGTCAATAGAAACTTAGACCACTTACTAGGAATCTATCCTATACGCAAACGTTCATCTCTTATGATTGTTCGCAATAAAAAACATCGTGAGTACGAACTGATGAATCGTTTTTGGGATCGATTTCAAAGTGTAACGGTACATGTAAATTCAGAGAGTGATTTAAAGAAGATTGAAGAAATGCTCTTTACTGAAATTGCTTATCTCAAAAATATTGAGAATAAATATCGTGGCAGCAAAAAAGCAGATCGTAAGATTCGATATATGGCCTACAGAAATTTAAGCACGATTTATGAAATGCTAGAAATGCCAGGAGAAGCAATTTACTACGCACAAAAAATAAGAAGCAACGATTTTAGAAAATTCAACGCAGGCAACCTCATTGCAGACGCGCAAAGAATGAAACGATTGCAAGCTATACACGGATCATAAACCGAAAAACTCAACCTCTTAGAAAATTCTAAGAGGTTTTTTTATGGAAATTCAAAGGTGCTTTACCACTCATACTCATCTTCTACTTGTTGCTTTACTTTTTTTACGAACTCATAAGTCACGGGGCAAAACTTTAAATTTTGCATATACGTTTCGTTCTGATCTTCGAAATCTTTTTTAGCAAAATGAGGAAATTCTGCACAGTCGGCAGGGCGCACCTCATAGATGCTGCACTTATTATCTTCTAAATTTAAAAATTGACAGGGCTGACTAATGTTCACAAGGTCACCTGGTGTGCCGTCTTCTTCAGGTTCCTCTCGTTTAATCCACTTCTTTTTAAAAGCGGTTTCGGTCATTCCAAGATGCTTAGCAATCCGAGTGATATCAGCAGCTTGAAAAGTGGGTGTCATTTTACGACAGCAGTTTCCGCAATCTAAACAATCAATTTTTTTCCATGCTTTTTTTTCTGCTACAGCAGCAAACTCTGCAATCTCGGGAACATACTTATCATCAAATTTTTTAAGGAATTTCTTAAATGACTTTTTATTCTTCTTAAAATTTTTCTTGTGTTTTTGTATCAACATTTCTTACGGAATTATATCAAAACCCATCTGGTCGCGCAAGGTAAGTAAGTGTTTGTTTTTTTCCGCCAACTCCTCAAAAATTTCTCGTTTACTTTGAATTTTTACACCTGTATCTTCCTCAGGGATTTCGGCTAGGTATAATTCAAAATCTTCGTTATTAAAATGCTGAGCAAGTTCTGCCTTGATTTTCATTTTATTATCCGTAAACAAAGCATAAGAAAGTATGGGCGTGTGAATGGTTAATATCGTTCCGGCTAGCTCATGAAAACTTCGTTGAATCGAGCTACGGTAAAATGTTTTTTGATTACTAAGATCCTCATAGATTTTCTGCAAAGGCTCTTGCAAATTCTCAAATGTAATTTCTATTTTTTCTTTAGTCTGAGACTCTCCTTGAATTTTCTCTCTGATTTTTTCTTTTGCGTTTCGCAAGCCTGACAAACCGCCCGATATTTTATTCGACTTCTTAGGACGAGCTTCTACCAGTGTTACTTTCCTCTCAGGCAGTCCTTCTTTTACTTCAGTGACCAAGGGCTCTTTAGCCTCACTGTATGATGCAGGCGTTATCTCTTCCTCTATATTTAATGAAGCTGCTTCTTTGGGCAAAAAAGTATGAATGCTTCGTCGCTCTTGACTAATTATTTTTTTTTTTACAAGCTCATTTCCCTCTTGTAAAATTTGAACCGCATCTTGCAAATGATTGAGTTTAATAATTCCAAGCTCCAATTGCAAACGCTTATTTCGTGCTACACGCAACTGCTCTTCGGTATGAGCACAAACGCTAAGACCATTTATGATAAAGGAATGAGAAACTAAATTAGCTTGCGTATAATATTTTTTCTTAATACTCGGTGTTACATCTAAGAGTTTGGCCATAGCCTCATCGCCGCATACCAACAAATCTCTATAATGTTCTGCCAATCCTCCCATGATGGTTTGTGGCTCAAATCCTTTTTGCAGAACCTCTTCGCACAGCAATAGTGATTTGCTTATATCCTGCATGGCTATGGCATCTATTAGTTTAAAATAGAAATCATAATCAAGCATGTTCAAATGCTCCAAAGCCGAATCATAGCTAATATTCTGATTGCTAAAACTGGCTACCTTATCCATTATAGAAAGTGCGTCTCGCATACAGCCTTCACTTTTTTGAGCGATGAGCTGCAAAGCCTCCGTTTCGAATTTTATTTTTTCTTCCTCACAAATACTTGACAGGTGAGTGATAATTTTTTCAGAACGGATTCTTTTAAAATCAAAAATCTGACAGCGGGAAAGTATGGTAGGTAGGATTTTATGTTTCTCCGTAGTCGCTAAAATAAATATAGCATAGTGAGGTGGCTCTTCAAGTGTTTTAAGAAACGCATTAAAAGCCTGACCGGACAACATGTGAACCTCATCAATGATGTACACCTTATACTTTCCACCCTGCGGGGCAAATCGTACTTGCTCAGTAAGTTCTCGAACATCGTCTACACTATTATTGCTGGCCGCATCTAGCTCGTAAATCGCAAACGAAGTGTTTTCATTAAAAGAAGTACAGCTAGAGCATTTGCCGCAAGCCTCCATATCCTCCCCCCGATCAGTACAGTTTAGCGCTTTGGCTAAAATCCGTGCGCAACTGGTTTTACCAATTCCACGCGGACCGCAAAAAAGAAAGGAATGAGCTACTTGGTCGTTTTTAATGGCATTCTTTAGCGTGGTAGTAATATGCTCTTGCCCCACAACCGTATTAAAGGTTTGTGGACGGTACTTCCGCGCTGAAACTATGTATTGACCTGCCATTTTGTAGAGAGTCAAATATAAGTTTTCAGAATGTTGAATGCTTACTTTTTAATGTTGAATTTTAGGAATGGGGAAATGTTTTGAGTCCGAAGGCTTCGACAAGCTCAGCCTGACATACTTTTGTATTTCAAATGTCATTGTCCAAACGCATCGGTCATTACTTATCGCTTGTAAAGTTTTCGCATACGGTTTTTGCTTTGCCCTTTGCTTTGATTGGGCTGGCTCTCGGAATTTATACTAACTTGACTTATTCCATTAGCGGTGCATCTCGAATTGACGTTCAAGATCTCAATATTCTAAAGTTAGTCTTACTCGTTGTTCTATGTATGGTAATGGCGCGAAATGCTGCTATGGGTTTTAATCGTTATTTAGACCGAGACATTGACGCCAAAAATAAACGGACCGCTCTTCGAGAGGTTCCAGCAGGAGTTATCAGTAGCCAAAATGCCCTATGGTTTGTAATTATTAATTGTATTCTATTTATAGTCACTACATTTTTTATAAATCAAATTTGTTTTTTGTTATCGCCTATTGCGCTTTTTGTTATTCTATTCTATAGTTATACCAAGCGGTTTACTCCTCTTTGTCATTTAGTATTGGGCGTTGGATTATCATTAGCACCTATTGGTGCATACTTAGCAGTTACAGGGCATTTTGACCTTTTACCCTTGTTCTTTTCCGCAATAGTTTTTACCTGGGTCAGTGGCTTTGATATCATGTATGCCTTACAAGATGAAGCATTTGACCGCGAAAACAATTTAAAATCTATACCTGTTTTACTGGGAAGAAAAAATGCTTTATTGACCTCAAGGATTTTACATATCGTAACAGCTGCCATTATTATAAGTGCCGGTTTGTATGGTGGATTTTCTTACATCTATTGGATTGGTGCTGTTATTTTTATCGGACTGCTAATTTATCAGCACACCTTGGTGAAAGTAAATGATATTAGTAAAATCAATCTCGCTTTTGGAACGACCAATGGTGTGGCATCAGTTGTATTCGCCGCCTTTGTAATTTTAGAATTAATTTTGCAGAACAGTGTGACTGCGGCTATTGATGGTTTGCTTTCTTTTTAATAAAATCTATTTCCCAGCCCGAATCCGACTTAGTGTTTCTTGTCTAATGCCTAAGAAGCTGGCAATATCCTTAATCTTAACGCGCTGCACTAAATACGGATATTGCTCCATAAAATAAGCCCATTTATTCTCCGCACTTTGTTTACGAAGTTGAAATAAATGCTCTTCACTTGCTGCATAATATTTTTGTGTAAACAGGCGCACAATATAATTATACTCTAGGTAATTTGTCAAAAGCTCTTCTTGCTTTTTAAAACTGAGTTGTGCTATCACGCCGTCCTCATACATTTCTAAAAATTCGTACCCAGGTCTTCGACTGTAAAAACTATTAACTGATAATACAATTTCACCTTCGGTAGTAAAACGTGAGCTAATATCTTCCCCATCTTTCAAATAATACGATCGAATCATTCCTTGTAAGACCAAGGTCACATTTTTTGATTGCTGACCTTCTTTTAAAAGGATATCACCGCGCTTTACATTTTCTATTCGGGTATGCTTTTCTAGCTCTTTTCTTAGTCCAGCAGAAAGCGGATATATCATTTCTAGTTTGTCCAAAAAAGCAATAAGCATCTTAGCATCAAAGATAAGTAGCTAAATTCTTTCGTCACTTTTTTTCTCGTACCTTACCAAAACCAAAGCCTAATTGAAGGCCAAACGAAGGTACTTTATAGGTGAGGTTAGCGTACAAGGCAATTCTTACATCTACAATTTGCGATAGGTAAAAACGACCTTCGGCTTTAATCATGAGTGCTGGCATCCAAACAGTTTCTTTATAATAATATCGAACCGTTCTAGCACTACTTACTAATCCACTAGGTATATAGTTATCAAACCAAAAATCTCCTTTCGTGGTTCCATTTACTATTCCGAAACCCGCAAAACCCAATAACTTATCCTTCGTATTAAATAGAGACCTACCATAAAGCGCACTTAATATTCTATAATCTTCATTCGGCAATGCATTAGGGTTATATCCTTTGAGTGCATATAACCCAAGCTCTGCATGGTGTGATTTGTAATGCGCAAAAAAAGACATTCCACCGATAAATCCGCCTGCCTTGTGGTTCGCGAAGGTTCCTATGTCTCCAGCAACACCTAAAGATGATAATTTGCGCTGTGCTAGTAACTGTTGTGATAGCAAAAGCATAAATACAATTAATAAGGTTGTCATAATTCTTAACTTACTTGCCAATATCAAACCTTCCATCTTCTAAAATTAAAACTTCGCCTTGGTTGTTTTTCAGATGAATTGTGAACGTTCCGGCCACAATAGTATCTGTTGTTTTTCGAAATGCTATGGTATTTTCCAAAGCGGTATTTAAGGAAAAAGTCTGCGTGAGTTCTGAAATTATTTTGAACTTACCAAGAGTATCAAGTTTATTTAAATTGTAAAGCCCTGGAAGGTAATCAAAAGTTAGTTCCAAACTAAAATCCTTTTCAGACTTGCCATCAATAGCGGAAAGCACTAGTTTTCTCTCCGTACCTTGCTCGTAAAGATCAAACTCCACACCGTTTCTATTCGGATTAAAATTAAATGCAAAACCAGGTGGTTGGTATAGGCCATCCACTATATAGGGAATCCCATTTCTGTAAAATGCCATATAATTAGAACCAATGCCTGATAAAGAAGGCAGCTCAACCCATCGCTTTTCTACCTTTACACAGGATAAAAAAACAAGGCTGAACAAGAATAATAAAAAGGAAATTTTTTTCATAGTAAGTGAATATCGCGGTTGATGTGCTACCCATTCAAAAGGGGATTTCTCTTAAACCAGATCCCTTTACGAATTAAATAAGCATGATAGGCACTCGGTACATCATGCGTCCATTTTGGTAAAATCAACGTAATCAATATACGGTCTAGGTGAGAAATCAAACCGAGCACAATGGCTAAGTGAAAAGGAAAACCGGCATAATTAAAACCAATCAAAGAGCTAAAAGCCGCTAAGAGGGAAAGGCCCCACATCTTAGAAAGGAAGGCGTGAGTACACGTTTCTTTCTTGAACTTTAGAAAACTGATGAGGTAACAAGAAGCCTCCATTGCTAATATAACAGATATTGAAAAAGAATTACTAGAAATCAATTGCGGAAACAATATCCAAGTAGCCAAACCGATTGAAAGCCAAAACACCATATCCGCTTGACTATCCATACGTCGTAAACTAGCTGATGAAATATTTTGTTTTCGAGCAATGATGCCGTCCAAGATATCAGAAAGTAAGCCGAGATACATCAAAACCAAAATAGTTGGCTTGGCTGTTTCACCCAGAAAAATGGCCAAGCCTAATAGGATAGGCGCCAAGAGTAGTCGAAAGAGAATTAAAGTTTGCGGAATATTCATGTTTCTAATTTTATACAAAAATCGATACGCACTCGTTCTTAAAAAATGACTTAGGTCATGAAATATGCTCAAGCAGTTGACTAAAAACTTCAAACAAATTTTGGGAAAACATAATGAAACACACAAAGTTATTTACCTATAAAATATAGGTACTGCACCTATACTTTATAGGTAATGCAAACTGTACCTTTTACTTCACATTATTACTCAGATAAAAACCTATAGAATATTGATTAGCTAGATAGACCTGAGAGCTAATTGCTCGATCATACTGGGCTTGTAAGCGCCAACTAAAACGTAGGTGATCTAAAAAAATAAAATGAAAAGCATTTGTAATCTCAAATTCGTAGCGATTAATAAACCCTAAATCTTTGCGGTCACAGTAGAACTTGCTCGTATTTTCCCAATAGATATTTTTTTTAATTTTCCGTGCAGGCATATTAAATAAAGCATGAAGTCCGTAACTAATTTTTCGCGTTTCCCCTTTTTCTACGCCATACAATTCCTCCCTATTTCTTGTTTCAAAAATTTCTTGATTGCGAATACGAGTTGTTTTTCCGGCGGCTAGGCCAAGCTCGATACGACCATATTTCCAAAGTTTATAACTAGCCCCGAAGCTGTAAATAGAATACCCAGGCGAGTTATAATCGGTATATAACGTTTGGATTAATGAATCTGTATTTCGGTCACGTTTGTACTTATAATCTTTGTGCAGTTGAGTTTTAATATTCATTGAGCCTCTGACACTCAATTTTTTATGTCTTGTGGGTATGCGCAAACTATTGTTTACCCGTAGCATATCTTCCTGCTTAAACCCCAGACTATCAAAATATTTTTGATAACCCAGCTCATTAAAAATGCGCGTTTGTAATGTGAAGTAGGGTGTGTTAAAATCGTTGTTGAGGGTAAAGTTGTAATAGAAATGCAGATGGTCTGCCTGTCTTTTTTTACGCTCTTCATCATTATGATAGGTAAAGGCAGTGGCGGTAGCAAAAAAATCATAGAAAAGCCGATTGGTAAATAAATAGTCACCTTCCTTTATTTTCTGATTAACCTTTTTCTTAATTGCTTTTTCATTTTGGTGTTGTCGTAGTACCGTATCATAAGGGCGAGGATTCCGATTGTGCTCTATGCTATCTTGTTGAATGCGAAAAATAGCATTACCCGAGCTATTATTATTTTGCGCTAAACTGCTCTAGGGGAGTATAATACTCGCCACTAGGGTAATGCTATATAAAAGTTGCCAGCGCATAGCAAATAAAACGTTTTACCGCATGGTGCTACCATCATCGGTTATACTTACTACAAATTCTTCACCATTATCGTGCATAGGGTAGCTGCCTACGGCTATGGTATATTCATCGCCAAGTTCAAGTGCTTGAGCAAGCTCGGTAGGCAATTCCACAGGTTCCTCTATTAGGTATTCTGTACTGCCTTCTAGTTCTGCATAAGCCTCAGGTTGGTTAGTGCTTAGTTCAGCTTTGTTTATACGAAAACTAAGCTCGCCCATATCGTTTGTAGCAAAGGTAAAATCGCTTGCTACATAGTTTGATTCTTTTACTATACACACACCATTGCCGCTACAGTTAGCACTTTTTTTGCCTTTAATGGCTTTCCATTTTACCTCTTGGTCGCCAGCTGCCATAAGCATGAGCGGCAAAAAGAGTATTCCGATTATTTTTAAAATTGTGTATTTATATTTCATAGTTTTTTATTTTATAAGTGTTTTAAAACCTAAATCCATTAGTGAAAAGACTGCTCATTATTCCATCACTTCTTTTTCAAGCGAATTATTGAGCCTTGATTTTATATTATTATCGAAATGCTTTCTAAATACTTCGTCTTCTTCTAACCCTATAAATTCATGAATAATTTTTCCATTATTAACGACTATCGTATACGGATAACCTGGGTTTTCAGAAAAATTACTTCTAATTGCCCTAGTAAATTTTTCAACAGCTTTTTTATTGTCGAAGTCAACTAAGCCGTCGTCACCTGAAATTATATAACTTTGATTTATACCTTTAGCACACAGTGCTTTTTTTATAAGTTCGCTTTGTTTATCACTAGGCTTATCTGTACATACCAAGAAGAGATTATAATTATTTTCCTGAAAGTACTTAATTATGTGAGGGAACTCTCTCTTGCATGGAACACACCAGGTTGCCCATAAAGAAAAAACACACTTCCTATTGTTATTTACAAGGGAATCAAAAACCTTTTTGTTAACCTCATTGAGAACAATACTATCCGTGGAATCACATTTTAAGCTTTGACTCGATTCCGTTTCGGTTGTTACTCTTTTTGTCATGCTGAAATCAGCCTTCCTTAAAAAGTAATAACCAAGAACTAATAATAATACAATTGCTGTTAAAAATCCGTATATAAATTTCATATTACTATAATTTCGATTTAAAATTATTCCGTATCAACTAAATCCATATTGATTAAAATAATGCTCACATTATCCCTCAAACCCGATTTTTCTAACTCATTTAAGTAATCTATGTCCGATACCTTTTCATGAAACCCTAAAAATTTGGCGTAGGTAATTATCACTACAACAGGCTTTAATTGTAATTGATCACTTTTGCAGTTTATACATTTCAAATTATTAGAAAACAAGGTTTTCATACTTTTGCTCCTCTTGGCTTTTGCTAACAATGAATGCTGCCTAATGATTTCAGTCGTTGTCGATCGTACCCCCATATGACACAAACTAGAGTCCTCGGTTACCAACAAATTAAGATTACTATCTGTGCTTAATATTGCGTTATTAGAATTTAAACCCCTTGTTACAATGTTGAAAGACTCATTATTTTTTAACCTAAAAAGATAATCATAGTCTATTTTTTTATCCCTGAGTATTTCAGTTACGCTCTTATCTGTCTCTACCTTTGGCTTTGTAACACCATATATTTTCATTAGCGTCCTATTACACGAGCTAAACGATACTATAGGTAGTAAAAAAATAATATATCTTATTAAAAGTTTCATTAGCAATATTTAAGTGTTACTTAGAGAGTCTATAAGTACAGAATAAAACAAGACCAATTGAAGTGAATATTTATAAGTTAATTAGCTTGGGTTGTGTTTCTGTTTTTATTGTATCAACCGGCTACAAATTTTAAATCTTCACTTATGGTAAAGCGAGAAGTCTTTGGTTAGGTTTTCTCGCTTTACCATTTAGAAAAATGAACCTTCGACAAGCTCAGGCTGACAATTTTCTATCTATACGTATTGCGCAATACTTTTTTTGTCAAAAAAC
>Ga0209187_1003564_pt1 | contig 12833 bp, 7 predicted proteins | sample BantaG_FD_187430 | JGI IMG/M metagenome (GOLD analysis project Ga0209187, IMG submission 187430) | Marine algal microbial communities from Bantry Bay, Ireland - BantryBay_4 metaG (SPAdes) (version 2) | ecosystem: Host-associated > Algae > Red algae > Unclassified | place: Bantry Bay, Ireland... | reverse complement strand
AAGTGGGATGATCCCTGTTGAGTTAGGAAATATTTCTAGTCTTACCCGTTTAGATTTGGCCTTTAATCAACTAAGTGGGAGTATCCCTTCTGAGTTAGGAAACCTTTCTAGTCTTACAGATTTATTTTTGTACTCAAATCAACTAAGTGGAAGTATCCCTTCTGAGTTAGGAAATCTTTCTAGTCTTACAGGTTTATATTTGGGCGATAATCAACTAAGTGGGAGTATTCCTGCTGAGTTAGGAAATCTTTCCAGTCTAACAGATTTATATTTGTTATCAAATCAACTAAGTGGGAGTATCCCTGCTGAGCTAGGAAATCTATCTAACCTGACTCAATTGTATTTGGAGAACAATCAATTGGAAGGTTGTTATCCGGATGAGATAAATCAGTTCTGCGTTTTGGGGTTTAATAATACAGGTTTAAATTCTGATGGCTACAACCTAACGAACAACCCCGGCCTTCCCTGGCAAGGCGATATGGAGCGATGGTGTAACGGAGAAGATCAAATCGGTGCCATCTGTAGCGATGCACTTGGTAATGCTGGTACTATTGACGCAAACTGCGTCTGTGAGGTACCATGCAGCCATCCAGATTATGACGCTTTGATGGCCTTATACAATAGCACCGATGGTCCAAACTGGACAGACAATACCGGCTGGATGGGTGGTGCAGCGGGGACAAACTGTGATCCTTGTAATGGGTGGTTTGGAGTGACTTGTAGCGGTGGACGGGTAACAGAATTGGGACTGACCTCAAATCAATTAAGTGGGAGTATCCCTGCTGAGTTAGAAAACCTTTCTAGTCTTACACGCTTATGGTTGGATAGGAATCAACTAAGTGGGATGATCCCTGTTGAGTTAGGAAATATTTCTAGTCTTACCCGTTTAGATTTGGCCTTTAATCAACTAAGTGGGAGTATCCCTTCTGAGTTAGGGAACCTTTCTAGTCTTACAGATTTATTTTTGTACTCAAATCAACTAAGTGGAAGTATCCCTTCTGAGTTAGGAAATCTTTCTAGTCTTGCAGGTTTATATTTGGGCGATAATCAACTAAGTGGGAGTATCCCTTCTGAGTTAGGAAATCTTTCTAGTCTAACAGATTTATATTTGTTATCAAATCAACTAAGTGGGAGTATCCCTGCTGAGCTAGGAAATCTATCTAACCTGACTCAATTTTATTTGGAGAACAATCAATTGGAAGGTTGTTATCCGGATGAGATAAATCAGTTCTGCGCTTTGGGGTTTAACAATACAGGTTTAAATTCTGATGGTTACAACCTCACCAACAACCCCGGCCTCCCCTGGCAAGGCGACATGGAACGGTGGTGCAACGGAGAAGAACAAATCGGTGCTACCTGTGATGATGGAAACGACGCAAACGGGACTAATGATCTTATTCAAATAGATTGTTCTTGTGCCGCACCCCTCCCCAACGATCTCTGCTCCGGAGCGATCAACCTAAACAACAACACCCCCGAATCTGGCGATCTCACCACGGCTACCTCAGACCCCACCACTGGCGGTTGCACGAACGACGATCATACCGTCTGGTACAGTTTTACCACTGGGGCAAATCAAACACAAATAACGATTACCTCTAACGGACTGGATTTTATAGAAATTTATTTGGATTGTGATATGACTTCCACCATCTTTTCCGGGTGTGGTCAAGGACAAGCTTCTAGTGCTACAGATCTCTTCTGTGTGGAACCCAATACCACCTATTATATCCAGGTGGGAAGTTCCACCGCGAATGCTGGTCCCTACGATATCACGTACATTGAAAATAATCCTGGGGTAGCGGAAATATGTACTTTGGCGTCCGACCTAGGAACTGTTAACTGTGGCGAAATGATGGAGTCAATTTCTAACGGCCAGGGTGTCTGCGTAGAAGAAAATAGTAGTTGTGTGACGACGGGAAGTGAGTGGTCCAGAATTACTATTGGTGCCGAAGTAACTGATTTAATTTTGGAAAGTAATTCTGTTGAGACAGACCTGTATGTAGGCGTAGATTGTAATAGCTTAACGCTAGTCAATGGTCAGGACGGAAATTGTGCCTATCCGCTGGGATTAACGATTCCGGTATCTGTGGGGGAGACTTATTGGGTTCAGCAAGGAACAGGAGGGACCATTCAGCTGGAAGCCCTTTGTTGCAACAATACAACCGCTGCGATAACTCCGGACCCCGCAGCTTTTTGTGCTGACAGTAATATTACTTTAGATGCAGGAAATGGTTTTACCAGTTACGTATGGACGGATGGAACGACTAGTCAAACTTTTTCTACTTCGGCTCCGGGCATTTATACCGTAACCGTAACTGCCCCCAACGGATGTACCGCCACGGACCAAATAACCGTTACCGAAAATATGCGTCCCACGCCCACTATCACCGCCTCCGAAAATCCAGTCTGTCCACCGGCAACGGGAACTGATTTGGAGGCAGAAGGCGGCTTCGTAAATTACGCCTGGTCGGATGGGATAACCAACAGTCAAATTTTTACCAATGCTACTGCTACGATTGGTGGAAGTAGTTACACCGTTACGGTTACCGATAATAATGGTTGTACCGGAGAAAATACCATTACCTTGTTTTTAAGTGAAGTAGGGGGAACCATTAATTGTCCTACGACCATCAACCTTGGAGCACCGGGCAGTATAAGTGGAGCACCAACTGGATCGGCTCCTTACGTGGAATCATTTAATTTAATTTCTGGAACAGGGAATGGCAATCTGATCAATAATGGAGATGGAACCGCTACGATTAACGGAACGGTAGCAGGAACCGTTCAAGTAGAATATTTGGTAGCGGATACAGATTGTGGAAATCCAATGAGGGCAGATATTTGTACGATTACGATTGTTGATCCATGTCCACCTGTTTTTCCTATGATTGCTAACAACGGTCCAATCTGTCAAGGCGATCCAGCCAATATTATTTTTAATCTTACTGAGGGAACACCACCTTATTCGATTGAGCTAACCGATGGAGTTAATAATTTATCATTCAATAATTTGTCAGACGGAGATTTAATCCCCGTTACACTAAGCGGAAATACGACTTATGAATTATTAAACTTAACGGATAACGCCGGATGCTTCGAAGTATTTAGTGGAATTACAACTACGGTTACGGTAAATCCATTACCTATCTCAAATATCGAGGTTTCCAATGATATTGATTGTGTCAACCAAACCGTTTCCTTAAGTTCAAGTGGTTCAAGTGAAGGACCTGATATTAGTTATGAATGGCAAAATAGTAGTGGTGGTACGATCAATGCTGAAAACACGATAACGGTCTCTTCTGGCGGCTCTTATACTTTGGTAGTTTTGGACAACACCAACGGTTGTACTTCCAGCGAGACATCCATTGTTATAGAAAATATAGTGACACCTACTGCTGATGCTGGACCAGATGGTTCTATTCCTTGTGCAGTGGTACCACTGGGAATTAATTTAGATGGAACAGGAAGTTCAGCTGGTAATAATTTTAGTTACTTATGGACTACTAACGGTGGAAACTTTACGTCTAATACTGATATTCAAAATCCTTCAATAGATGGAGTAGGGACTTATACTCTTATTGTGACGGATAATAACAATGGTTGTACGGCGGAAGATCAAGTAATGTTTAATCAAGAAGAAGGTCCACAAGATGTTATGCTGAATATCATTGCACCTAGTTGTTACGATGACGAAGATGGAGAAATTTCGATCCTTGAAGTGGAAGGAGGAGAAGGGCCTTTTGAATATTCGCTTGATAATGCTGGGTTTTCTGATAATAATATCTTTACAAATTTAGTATCTGGAAGTTATGATTTAGAAATAATAGATGCGAATGGGTGTATTTATTCTACTTCCGCAGATTTGATAAATCCATTAGAAACGGAAATAGAATTAGGGGAACAGTTGCAGATGATCGCAGGTGAAGAAGTTAACTTAAATACAATTATAAACATAGACTCGGCTGAGATAGAATCCATAGTTTGGAGTCCAACGGAAGGGTTAAGTTGCGATGATTGTTTGACGCCTTCTGTTAGTCCTTCCCAAACCACGGTATATACGTTGACGATAACGACCTTGAGAGGATGTATGGCATCAGCGGAACTTCTGGTGGAAGTAGATACAGATGAAAATCTTGTCTGGGAATTAATAACGCCCTACGTACAAGATGGGAAAAATGACGAGTGGATTATTCCCAATATTGACGATTATCCTGAAAATCATGTGACGATCTTTAATCGGTGGGGAGATGTGATCTTGGAGGCAAGACCTTACTCAAACAACGATCCTTGGGGTGGAGAAAATAAGCACGGTAAATTGGTTCCGCAGGGTACTTATTATTATGTTATTAAATTTGATCTAGGAGAAGGGAAAGTTGCGAAGGGAAGGGTGGCAGTGTTTCGATAGGAATTTTTATGAGGGTTTTTAGTAAAATTGAAATTATTAGTCAGTTGAAAATAAAATAAAAACACTTTAAAGCAGAAGGCAACCATTCAGAAAATCAGAATTTTATAACCAAACAAAAGACAAATACAATGCTCCATTCCTTTATTTATGGCTTTTCATTTTTGGGCCCACTTTTCTACTTTTCTTTATTATTTCACAATACTGTCAATTCTAATCCAGAAACTTTTAATTCAGAGAACTTAGAAGAGGCATCAATAATAGTCTTTGATCCGGTCAGTGATTCGCTGTCGCTAATTTCGTTGTATAATAGTTCCAACGGGCCGAATTGGACGAATACGTGGGATCTGAATCAACCGATGAGTACTTGGTTTGGGGTGACTTTGAATGAGGATGGGTGTGTGGAATGTTTGGATTTGGATGGTACAGATGACTGTATATTATCTCTGGGAAGTTCTGGAAATAACTTAGTTGGAAATATTCCTCCCCAAATTGGGAATATGACAGCGTTAGAAGTCTTAATTCTCTCTAAGAATGAATTGACCAGTAATATCCCATTTGAATTGGGCAATTTGATTAACACGACAATATTAGACTTTAGTACTAATAATTTAGTCGGAGATATTCCTGCAGAAATAGGAAATCTAAGTTCTTTAGAAAAACTAAATTTGAAGGAAAATGAGCTCAGTGGGGCGATCCCAACCACCTTAGATTCTTTATCAAATTTAATTTCTCTTAATCTTAGGAGCAACAATTTGACTGGCCCTATTCCAAGTAGTCTTGGAAACTTATCTGTAATAAATTATTTGGACCTCTCCTTTAATTTTTTATCAGATTCGATACCTGCCGGATTAGGGAATTTATCAAACGTTAGTGATTTTCATTTAAACAACAATTCATTGATAGGAAACATACCCCCTGAATTGGGAAACCTTACTAATGTTGAAAATATTAATTTATCTTCTAATAATTTGAATGGCAGCATACCTTCCGAATTAGGAAATCTAGCCAACGTTAAAGAGTTTTATTTACAAAATAACCTATTGACGGATGACATACCCCATGAATTAGGAAACTTATCTAATGTTGAAAATTTTAATTTATCTTCTAATAATTTGAATGGCAGAATACCTTCCGAATTAGGAAATCTATCCAACGTTAAAGAGGTTTATTTACAAAATAACCTATTGACAGATGACATACCCAATGAATTAGGAAACCTATCTAATGTTGAAATTTTTAATTTATCCTCTAATAGTTTAGATGGTAGAGTTCCTCTCGAGTTAGGAAGTTTGTCCAATGTTACCAGATTTTACCTCCAAGAAAACCAATTAACGGGATGCTTTCCTGATGAAATTGATTTTATTTGTGAGTTGGGTTTTAGTATAGATATAAATAGTGATGGCTATAATCTTACCAATAATCCCGGTCTTCCCTGGGGCGGTGACTTTGAAAGATGGTGTAATGGAAATCTCGTGCGCCAGCCCATCCGCCCAGGTGCTAGCCTAGGTGACTTTGAAAGATGGTGTAATGGAAATGATCAAATCGGCAGTTCTTGTGATGATGGTGATCCAGTTACTTCTAATGATGTGATTACTTCTAGTTGCGAATGTGAAGGGCTGCTACCGACTTCTATTAATGAAATAGTTGAGGAATTGAATATTGAAATTTTCCCAAATCCAACTGTTGACTTTTTTTCTATTAAGAATTTTAGTGAAAAACAAATTCAAGCAATCGAAATTATTGATGTTCGAGGTGAAGTATTGAAAAGTATAATCGGAGATATTGAGAGGGTTATAGACATTTCAGATTTTAGTGAGGGAGTTTATTTGATTAAAATTAAAGTAGAAGGAAGTAACCAAGTTCTTTATCAAAACCTGATGATAGTGAGGTAATAGCTTATGGACATCATTACTACTGATAATTTTACACTGGCAGCAGTAATACTAGAAAACCGGAAAGTGCAATAGACCTATCAGGTCATTTGGTTTTTTACTAGGATTTAGGAGGGAAAATTTTCTATTTATTAAGAATCTTTTGGCTGTTTATCTGAAACGGTGAATCCTTGTCTGAAGCAATAATTTTAAGTAGTTGGTTAGCTAGTTCTGTTTGTTGATTTTTTAGATAAACAAGCGCTAAGTACCAAGTTGCTTCTTTTTTAAACTTAAATCCTTCAGTTTTATGTAGAATATATAGCTGATCAATAGCTTGGTTATATTTTTCTAATTCAATTAGAGAAAGACTTTGGTAAAATTTGGCCTCTAAGTCATTCGGATATTTTTTTAGATACTTTTCGAAAGCCGAGTTTGCTAGCTGAAAAGATTTTTTATTGTATAATACCATACAGGAATTTAACTCTTTTAGTTTATCTTTTTCCGAGACTTCCCCGAATCCAAAACTACTCAACTCATCTAAAATATCTTCCGTTAAAACATCCTGATAGGGGTAATAATGAGATGCGAAATGATCTTGTGAAGTAGTACTGTTTTGATAAAAAAACCAAAATCCAGCGCTCACTAATAGTAGTACCGTTGCCGCGTAAGCCAATACTTTTCGAAAACTAAATTGTACTACTTTAGCTTCTGGAGGAGAAGTATCCGTTGTTGTTCTTACATTGGAAGGTTTAGTAAAAAATTTATCTCTCTCTAATTCCGATTGAACCTGATCCAAATCATCTTTAATACTCCGCTCGCTAAAGATAGCAATTCCTTTTAGCAGGTCGGTGTGATGTTCCACCTCTTTAGCGAAGGATTCATCCCGCTGTAGTCGCTTGTCAAAAATTTCCAGTAATTCGCCATCTAGCTCACCTGATAAATACTGATCAATGGTGGTATTATTAATAAAAAAACCTTTCTGGTAAAGATCATTCTCTGTAGTAGAAATTTCTTTTTTGATACGAGTAGTTGCCCAGTGGTCAATACCAATTGATATATCAGGGGTGATGGCTACGGTAGATAACTTACTGGCAACCGCCTGTAAGGCATCTGGATGCGTTGTTAATTGAGATTCGACCAATTGAATTTCTTCCAAGCTTAAGTCTTCACCCCAAAGGTATTTATGAAGTATTTCATCAAAATTATTTTCCATGATAAATTAATTGAAAGAATTATTTATTAGAGGTTGTCTTTCGTAATTTTTCAATACACCGGTGCAATCGTACTCTTACATAGCCGGTGGTATATCCCATCATTTCGGCGATTTGCTGGTGAGGTAGCTTTTGATAATAAAAGTATCGAATCACTTGCTGACACACCTCACTCATTTCATTTAGTTTGTCAGCAATCATTTGATGTTTATCCTCAATAGCGTTTTTTTCTTCAATCTCATCTTCCGCAATTACTACGAAAGTATGTTCGTCATTATCAATAACATTGACCGTTTTACCTTGCTTTCTAGATCTAAGTTTTTTCAACCAAATATTTCTGCAAATAGAAAATAGCACCGTTGATAATTTCGCATTTAGTTCAAATTCAGGTTTACTAATCATTTTTATAAGACCAATAATCGCATCCTGAAAAACATCTTTGGCATCTTCCTGCTGGCCATTATTGTTTCTAATAAAATGTTCTACCTGACGAAAAGTAGTCAAATAGAGTTCCTTGTAAGATTTAGAAGTTCCTTTTCGGAGTTCTATGAGTAGTTCTTCCTGAGAGATGTTTTGAACGGTCATATTAAAGTGTATTAATTAATACCGTAAAATAGCAACTCTTATGACAAATATTATAAAGCTATGTGACAAATTATGGAAATCTTTTTTAAGCTATTTTGCATGTTAAACATTTTTTTAGGTTAATAAATTATTTACTAGTTAATTCCACTATTCAGAAAATGTTATCACTTATTTTTCTTTTTTTTTGCAATTATTTTGCTTCTATATTCGGAGGTAAGACTTGAAGAAAAAGAATTAACTTTTTTCCAAAAAAATAGAGTAATTCTAAATATTTGATTCCGTAAGTAAATTGTTACGGTGTCAGCTATGGTGTCAGTAACTTCCACAATTCAACATTACTTAAAACAAGTCAAAAGTTAATATCTCCTTGATAACCAACATAGTACAAATAAAAGATAAATAGAAATAACAATACACAATCATCTTTTGTCTGCTGGGGGGCGTGGGGTCGCAGGTTCAAATCCTGTCATCCCGACTCAAATAACTCGCTGATAATCAAAGAGTTATAAAAAATTAAGCTGGCCGTTCTGGCTGGCTTTTTTTAATCGTAACACAATCGTAACACAAAGTTCCCTTTTGCTTCTGGATTACTTCTATTGCTTTATATTGCTGATTTGGATGGAGAAAAGATGTCTGGTGTAGGTATTTTGGGGGAAGGAGAATTTGGGGGTGTAGAGTTAGTTTTGTGCTTAAATTTTATTTAGAACTTCTGTAGTATTATTATGTATGGATGGTTTCAGGTGATTTTTAAATGAATTAATAGATAGTTTTAGGGTAGCTGTACGAGCATATGTTATTAAAAATATCATATTTCTAGGCAATTATTTTTTAGAAAAAAATAATATCATTGCAAGTAAAATAAAAGGAATTTCGAATATTAAAACAGAATAAGAATTCTTAATAAATTTGATTGGGTCATTCCATGTATATGGATTTTCAAAAACATCAGAAAAATTAAAAAAAGAAAATGGTTCTTTGACAAATGGATAGAAAAAAGAAACTCCTATTCCATTTGAAGGATTAGAATCAAGGAATGAATCAACCAATAAATGTAAAATTCCTCCAATGAAACTTACCCCAATAACCTTAATGTATTTTTTTGGGGAAGAGAAAATTGTAGCTAGTGCTAGTGATACGAAAAACACGAAAAAAACATTATGAGTTACAATTCTATGATACTTATTAAAACTATCAGACCAGATTAAAAGAAAATCAACATCAGGAAGAATTCCTCCTAAAATAAAATAAATTAGATACTCACGCTCTAGTTTATATCCAAAAATAAAATTAAAAGATAAATGTCCTATTGGTGTCATTACCCTATATGTTCTTTTGATTCTCTAGATGTTTTATAAAACCAAATTATTAATCCAAAAATTGAAGATAAATACAAAGAATCGATTATAAAAACAAATGGAACGAATCCATTTGAATATGTAATAAAAGAATATGTAAAGATTAGTAACGAGAATATAGCAGGAACCAAAATAATAAGTAATTCTGAAATAAACTTCAATAGATATCCTATTGATCCTACTATACTCTTTCTTTTTTTTCGAATATGGATCATCCATTGAAATAAAGGAGATAGTTCAGTCTCTGTTATTCTAACAACATTAGGGTTAATTTTAATTACATGATAATTTGAAATATGCAGTAAATTTCGAGAGAGTCCTAGATAGTTTAGTAATAAAATGAAACAGGTTACCGGGATAATCAAAAAACCAATAGAGATTAAAAAATTAAATTCTTTGAAATCCTTGAAAAATGTCATTGTAAAGGTAGAAAGTCCACCAGAAATTAGAAGAGAATAGTAAGTTAAATTTCTCATTGCCGTTTGAATCCTTAAAATTTCAAGACGAATTTGTCTTGACTCTTCCATTAAAGCAATAAATCTAAATTTCTCTTTTTCTATACTTCTCTTTTCAATTTTTTCGCTTAAATCCATAGTTGAAGATTCTAAAAGTCTAAAATGAGGATTAATAATTCTAAAGTCCATTCGTTATTATTGTAGATATAAATATACTAAAATATAGTAACTTTATTGTTAAATTAAATATGAATAAAACTACCTAGAAAAAGTGCCGCTGTGAAGTTTTTCCCTAGTTCTTCGCTTTAGGGTCTATAAAAGATGTGACTTCAAAGTGGTTTGCGGCGAATTACAGATTCTGTTAACATTGAAAGGGGAAAATGGGATTACGAACTAGTGGGAATAATTATAGAATTATCAAAGTGATTGATCTTCAGATCTGAGAAACAAGAGAGTAATCAACCTCTTATATCTCCTATCGAATTTTTTCGATTACAATTTTTGTTTGTATTGAAGTCAATATAATTCATATGAAATTTTGTTTTATTGGTAATGAGGATTGTAAAGGGCAAGACATTGTAAGAGCCCATATATTATCTCAAAAAGCTACAATGCTAGGCCTAAGGAGTGAAAACCCAAAAGGACAGCAAGTTGTCATTCAGCTTGGTTCAAAAAAGGAATCAGAAAAATACCCCAAAGAAGTAGGCTGGTCAAAAGCCTCAACATATAGATGTTTTTGTGGGCACCATGACAAAAATTTATTTGATTCGATAGATGATTCAGGTTATAAAAGAGATATTACCACCGAGGATTTATTCTATCATTCTCTAAGAACCTTTGCATATTCTTTTTACCGAAATAGGTACGAGTTCGATCAATCTGGCAGTGTTCAATTAGACTTTCATTCCCTATCTAAAGAGGCATCTCAAATGATGAAAGATGGAGGAATATCAAGAAATATGATTCACCGTAATATCAAACTAACTACATACCATTCCTTTAGAGAATCATTTGTAAAAGCCCATTTTGGAAAAGACTATTCTGAATTTGATTTTTGTACTTTTTCTATAAGCATGCCACAATTAATCTCTTCGGCTAACTTTTTTGAATTACCAAATGTGGCGCCAGTTAAAGGCCCCCAACTATTACTTAAGGGAAAGTATGGCCCATATTCTCAGGACGAAATAATTATTCTAACAGTAGTTCCTGATGGAGTAGACAAGACAAGGGTTATTTTTTGCTGGAAAAAGAATACGGTTCATAGCCAATATTTAATGCGCGAACTTAAGAAATTGGGCTTTGCAGAATTAGTTAAATTTGCCAGTCGTATAATTTTTCAAGGAGAAAATGAAAATAGCTTCATAAATCTTGGCTTTTGGGAGTTCTTAAAATCGGAATATACATCAGTTGTAGAAGACCTGCTGAATACAGAGTTCCAATCTTCATATTCAATTCCTCAGGGCCTTTTATTTAATTTCCTTGACGTAAAAAAGATGGCCGGAAACTTTGATATTTTCAAGGTTGGTTATGAATATTTAGATAGGTAATGCCTTTCTTTCCTATCGTGTGTTAGATTAGGACATTTAGAATACACAGGTGATAAAATGGTAGCTACAAATACACTAATTAAGAACATACCCATACAGAATAACTCCTAATCCCAAATACATATTTCATCAACTATCATAGCACTTTCTATACAATGCACACGTATAGATACAACTTTCATTTTTAAATAAAAAGTTTTATAAAATTTAAAGTGAAACCATTTGTTTCTAATTAATAAATTTATTACCTTTATCCCCACACGATGCAATACTATGAGCCCATCGTTTATTCCACCACCCACCGACGCATAACAAAGAATACGCTGTAAGAGGTATTTAACTGTTTAGATTTATGCACCCAAAAACTATTGACGTAGCCTGGGGCTACATTTTATACTTTCTGACCAGGGAGGGACAGGACAATAATGTGCTGTAAGACTGGTCTGTTAATGTTAGACTTTATGCTAAAATAATTTATATGCTCCCAGATGATCTTTTTGTCCAGCTTATCAGCTTTTTTATCGCCCATAGCTACGGCTATGCACCTGCCTGCGTTCCTTGGAAGGCAGGCTCAAAAAAGAGCTTTAATCTGAAAAAAAATCTCTATCTGGTTTCTATACAAAACATTTTAGCATAAAGTCTATAAAACGTATTTATAATGTTTGCAATCAAAGATTGGGAAGCGGGATTTCTATGGGTGGAATTTAAGGAACATCCTTATGTCGATATTCGAGATAATAAGGAGTTATATAGATATGATGTGTCAACTAGGCATTATCCGGATTATCCTTCGAATTTTATGAAGGACGGTGTCTTTGATCAACGGCAGTATTGTATCATTTTGCTGAGGATGATCCCTGATTTATCCAAGGTTGGATTAGTTCGATTTTTGAAACATCAATGTTCACTGATGGATGATCCGGTTGAGTGGTTACTGAAGTTTGAGGAGTTGTTGGAGATTGCGGATGATTATGAACCGGTTAAGACTTTTAAGGTTCGATTAAAATGGCTGAGTAAATTTATTTCGGAGGAGTGTGCTGAATTATCCATGATGGCGAAAGAACCGAACAACCAGGGTTATCTCTCAGGTGAGGCAAATCAATTAACGGGGAAGTATAACATGGAAAGGCTATTGGAGGCAATTGAGAAAGAGGATAGTTATGAGGAGCAGATTATCACACTAAAGGAGTTGAGGGAGAATTATTTTCGGGAGGCGGAGGGAGCCAGGGTGGAAGATAGTTTTGTAAAGCTAATAGATAAAATGTTGGATGGTAGGGAAGAGGTAGTAAACAGGGAGTCAAAATTGACACCCTTTTATGGTACTTCGATAAAGCTGGCCGATATTTATGTTCGGTATTTTATGAAAGCGGATGATCCAGCATTTTTATCTAAAGGTAAGCA
>Ga0209187_1003563_pt1 | contig 12844 bp, 12 predicted proteins | sample BantaG_FD_187430 | JGI IMG/M metagenome (GOLD analysis project Ga0209187, IMG submission 187430) | Marine algal microbial communities from Bantry Bay, Ireland - BantryBay_4 metaG (SPAdes) (version 2) | ecosystem: Host-associated > Algae > Red algae > Unclassified | place: Bantry Bay, Ireland... | reverse complement strand
ATAAGTTTTCCAACAGGATTTTTTTCAAAAAAACTTTGGCCAAGATTTAAGTATTTACTAAATATTTTGTTTTTAACATCTTGAGCCGTTCTGTGCGAGTAGCGCCCCCAGTGAAGGCGCCAAAAATAACGAAAGATGGCAACAGCAAGGGCTACGCCAACAAGAAGGCAAATAGTAAGTGAAGTATCAATGAATGGTTTTTGATCAGTAATTTGATCAATAATTTTACCAATTATTAGTGGTGGTAATGCATCTAAGGCGTTAGTGAACAAAAGGCAAAAAATACCAAAGAAAAACTGACGTTTATGTTTTTTAACGTAAAAGCGAAATGGCTCTTTTGCCATATGGTCACTTTCGTTTAAGTGATTTAAAATAATTGATTTTTGGGACTCTAGCATGAACTCACGGATACTAGCAGAGAAGGGTATTTTACTCAATACCCCATAAAAATTTAATTACTAAACGCCTTGGCTTAAAAATTATTTTTTAGGTTTTGCGTGGCAAAGCCCAGTGACCATATCTACTGAAAATGAGGCTGGGTCTCTAGGGTTCTCTGTTTGCTTAGTGAGGTAGCCAATTTCTAAGAGCTCAAACTTACTGCCTAAGTTATCTCTGATATGGCGTATGCACTCTCTGGTGAAACGATCAATATTGTCATCATGAGAATCAGACTTTCTAGCTTCAATGGCCATAGATGCTACTTTACCACCTGGGTATAGATCATTGCCATCGGCAAACTCTTTACGGTTCACTTCATGTCTAATGTGGCTACGACGAATTCGTTTTCTTTTGTTGATATATTTGTAGTGGTTCATTTTGTTTTTAGAACGTAAATGCTTTTGAAAATCAGTTTCATCGGCTCTGGCCTCAATTCCTTTTTCAGGGTTTTGGTGCTCATAATATTCGGAGGTATTTTTAACCACTTTTTTGTCATCATCAGTAGTGAAGCCTGTAATGGGAAATAAAAGTATAATTATAAGAATGGTTTTAATCATATTGAGCCTCTAATTGTTTAAAATCTATAAGGTATTAATCGACCAGGAGAGGGCGAAACTTTAAAAAGTGCCCAATTTTGCTACGTTAGCCCGTATGAACGAAGTTCATGTAAGGGCGGTATACAAAAGTTTCTAAGCCATAGCGCTTCGTCCTAATTGGACGATGCGATGTGGGTTAGAAATCCTTTACCTTGGTCCCGTATGAACGAAGTTCATGTAAGGGCGGTATACAAAAGTTTCTAAGCCATAGCGCTTCGTCCTAATTGGACGATGCGATGTGGGTTAGAAATCCTTTACCTTGGTCCCGTATGAACGAAGTTCATGTAAGGGCGGTATAAAGTGGCTTAGGTGCCTTGGGTGGGTTGATAGCAAGACTTTAGGCTTGAAATATGCTTAATTTTATATCAACACTTATAAATTCTGTATTTTGAGTAAAAAATAGGCCCTCAAGTTTTTAGTTTCCTAAGGAATAAAGGGTATTTAGTGATGCATCAATTGCAAAATTTCGTAGCACTCACCCTTCTATAATGGTACTAAATCTATGTCTTGAAAACCAAATGATTAAGGAAAGTGATTATGGCAAACGCTACAACACAAACATCTGATAGCCAGCGCGATTTAGTTGAATCCACTAAATCTTACGTCTTTACATCCAAGCTTGATAAACTTGTTGCTTGGGGCAGAAAAAACTCTTTATGGCCGATGCCGTACGGGACTGCTTGTTGCGGAATTGAAATGATGTCAATTATGGGACCTCGTTATGATTTAGCAAGATTCGGAGCAGAGGTGGTAAGGTTTTCACCAAGACAGGCAGATTTACTTTTAGTAGCGGGAACAATCACAGAAAAAATGGCGCCAGTGATCGTTAGGATTTACGAGCAAATGTTAGAGCCCAAATATGTAATTGCGATGGGAGCTTGTGCAAGCTCGGGTGGTTTTTATAGAGCTTACCATGTTTTACAAGGCGTAGATAAAGTTGTGCCTGTTGATGTTTATGTTCCTGGCTGTCCACCAACGCCGGAAGCTGTTTTGGATGGAGTGATGTCTCTCCAAGAAATGATCGCAAATAATGTTCCTCGCCCTTGGAAAGACACTTGGATACCTGGAGAGTACAGATGAATGTAGAAACTATTACTAAAGATTTATCAGAAAAAATTTCTGGTAAAAAATTTGAAATTAATAACACAAATGGTGATCACGTTATTGTGATTGATAAAGAAAACGTTGTTGATGTTTTATCAAATTTAAAAAATAACCACAGCTTTAATTTCTTAATGCAAGTGGCCGGTGCTGATTACCCTGATCGTGAAAAAAGATTCGAAATTTCTTATGAACTTTATTCTTCGATAACTAAAAAAAGAATTCGTGTTAAAACTTCAGTCGCCGAAGATGAAACTTTAGACACTGCTATTACAGTATGGCGTGCAGCCAATTGGTTTGAGCGTGAAGTTTACGATATGTATGGGGTTAAATTTAACAACCACCCGAATATGACTCGTATTTTGGTGCATCATCAGTTTAAGGGCCACCCTTTACGTAAGGATTATCCAGCAGATCTTCAGCAACATTGTACTGAAGCTATGCCCATTCATTTTGCCGATGAGCATGACTACACTCCAGACCCTAGTAAAAATTTAGTGCCCTTAAATATTGGCCCTTCACATCCTGCGACTCACGGAACATTGCGAGTGATGGCCGAGCTTGATGGAGAGATGATTCATAGAGCACACGTAGAGTTAGGTTTTTTACATCGTTGTTTTGAGAAAATGGCTGAAACTCACCCGTACAATCAGGTGATCCCTTACACTGATAGGTTGAATTATTGTTCGGCTCCTATGAATAACGTGGGTTACTGTAAAACTGTAGAGCGTTTAATGGGCGTTGTAATTCCGCCTAAAGCTCAAGCGATGAGAGTTATTTTATGTGAACTTTCGCGAGTGATTGATCATATTGTTTGTATCGCTGCTTGTGCCGTTGATATTGGGGCTCTAACTGGGTTTTTCCATATGTTTCAATTCAGAGAGCAAGTATATACACTTTTTGAAAAATTATGTGGAGCAAGACTTACAGTTTCATTAACCCGTATAGGTGGAATGGCTCAAGATGCGCCAGACGGTTGGTATGATGATGTTTTAGAGTTTTGCAATAATATGCAAAAAGGAATTTCTGATTTAGAAACTTTGTTGTCTGGAAATAAAATTTGGATCAACAGAACGAGAGGAGTGGGGGCTATAACAACAGCGGAAGCTATTGAGTGGGGCTATACTGGCCCTTGCTTACGTGCCACAGGTCTTGCCCACGATTTAAGAAAAACGAATCCTTACTACGGTTATGATCAATTAGATTTCTCTGTACCTACGGGCACAAGCGGTGACGTTTGGGATAGATACTCTGTACGTGTTGAAGAAATGAAGCAGTCTCTAAAAATTATTAGACAGGTAGCTAAAAATATTCCTGAAGGTGATTTTACAATTAGAGATAAAAACATTGTATTACCAGAAAAGAAAGATGTTTATGGAAACATTGAAGGTTTAATGAATCACTTTATGTTAATTATTCATGGCCTTCGTCCGGCTCCGGGTGAAATTTATGACGCCACTGAAGCCGCTAATGGTGAACTAGGTTTTTATTTAGTGAGTGACGGTAGCGGAAACCCTTATCGTTTAAAAGTACGTCCTCCGTGTTTTGCAATTTATCAGTCTTTCCCAGAACAAATTACTGGGGGGCTAGTGGCAGATGTTATCGCTATTTTAGGAAGTATGAATTTAATTGCTGGTGAATTAGACCGTTAATAAAGTTATAAGGAAAGTTATGTTTAAACTATCAAGTGAAGGTGAAGCCTTCGTAAAAAAAGAATTAACTAGGTATGAAACTAAAAGATCAGCCATCATTCCTTGCTTGTACAAAGTGCAAGAAGAAAATGATGGTTGGGTGAGCCCTGAAAGCGTAGAATACTTGGCTAAGCTTATGGATTTACCGTCGGCATGGGTTAATGAAGTTTTAAAGTTTTATACAATGTTTAACCAAAAACCTATTGGCAAATTGCATGTGCAAGTATGCTGTAATATTTCATGTGCAATGAATGGTGGTAGAGAGTTAGCGAATCATTTAAATAAAGAGTTTAATATTAAAGATGGTGAAATCAGTGCTGACGGAAACGTAACAATTTCAAGGGCTGAGTGTTTAGGCTCTTGTGGTACGGCGCCTATGATGCAAGTGAATGATAATTACTATGAAGATCTTACTCCAGCAACAGCTGTTGATACCATTAAAAGTCTTATTGTTAAAGGGAGTGTGTAATGGAAACTAAAGTACTATCTGAACATTACGACAAGCCATCGTTTAAAACTTTATCTGGTTATAAAGAGTTAAGTGGTTATGAAGATTTAGCAAAAGCTTTAAAAATGGATCCTAAAAAAATCATTGAAGACGTAAAAGCAGCAGGCCTGAGAGGGCGTGGTGGTGCTGGGTTCCCAACAGGTGTTAAGTGGGGCTTTTTGCCTGATAATGGTGAACCAAGATATTTACTTTGTAATGCTGATGAAGGTGAGCCAGGAACATTCAAAGACAGACTGATGATGGAGCGTGCACCACATCAGCTTATCGAAGGGATGATAATATCTGCTTTCGCCATTGGCTCAAAGAAATCTTATATATACATACGCGGTGAATACAATGAGTCTATCCGCATATTAGAAAAAGCCCTTAAGGAAGCTTACGATGATGGGTTGTTAGGTAAAAATATTTTAGATAGTGGCTTTGATCATGATATGGATATTTATGTAGGTGCTGGAGCTTATATTTGTGGTGAAGAAACAGCCATGATTTCATCGCTGGAGGGTTTAAAGGGACAGCCTAAATTAAAGCCCCCTTTTCCAGCTATTGAGGGTTATTTAAAAAAACCAACTATTGTAAATAATGTGGAGAGCTTAGCTGCTGTAAAATATATTATTCGTGATGGTGTTGATGGTTACAGAAAATACGGAACTGAAAAATCAGCTGGTACAAAATTATTTTCTGTAAGCGGTAATGTTGTAAAGCCTGGTAATTATGAAATTCCTCTTGGCATGTCTATGAAAGAATTAATTATGGATATCGCCGGTGGAATTAAACCAGGTAGAAAATTAAAAGCTGTGATTCCTGGTGGGTCATCTACTCCCATACTAACTGCTGAAGAAGCTTTAAAGGTAGATATGGATTATGAAAGTATGGCTGAGCTTGGAACTTTCCTAGGCTCTGGAGCCGTTATCGTAATTGATGACAGCAACTGTATGGTAGATTTGCTTGGAGTACTAATGCACTTTTATCACCATGAGTCTTGTGGTCAGTGCACTCCCTGCCGTGAAGGGACTGGCTGGTTAAATAAGTTGGTTCATTCAATATTAAAAGGTGAAGCTAAAATGAAAGACCTTGAGTTAATCAACGGTGTTTCTAATCATATGATGGGTAGAACAATTTGTGCTCTGTCTGATGCTGCTGCGATGCCAGCACTTAGTTTTCTTAAAAAATTTAGAGATGAGTTTGAGTATTACGTTAAAGAAGGTCGTTCAAAAATAAAAGGGGTCAGTTATGCCGAAGTTAACCATTAATGGCACAGAAGTAGAAGTTAAAGAAGGCGCCACGGTTATAGAAGCCTTTAAAAAAATGAATGAAGACATTGCTCATTATTGTTGGCATCCGGGTCTTAGTATTGCTGGTGTTTGCAGGCTTTGTATGATCGATGTTGAAGGTGCAAGAGGACCTCAAATTGCCTGTAATACTTTGGCTAAAGAAGGCATGGTCGTTACTAATCAAAGTGAACAAATAAAAGATATTGTTAAGTGGGGTATGGATTTTCATTTAATAAACCACCCTCTTGATTGTCCTATTTGCGATCAAGCTGGTGAGTGTGGCTTACAAGAGCAGTATATGAAGTTTGGTCAGTATGATCCAGAAATGGATCAGCCTAAAGTTAAAAAAAGAAAAGTCGTAGATTTAGGCGAAAAAATAGTTTTAGATTCCGAACGTTGTATTTTATGCTCTCGCTGTGTTCGTTTTACTGACGAAGTTTCCAAAACTAAAGAGTTAGGTATATTTAATCGTGGTGACCGCAGTGAAGTGGGAACTTTTGCCGATAAACCTTTAAACAATAAGTACTCTTTAAACACCGTAGATATTTGCCCTGTTGGAGCCTTAACATCAAAAGATTTTAGGTTCCGCCAAAGAGTTTGGTACCTCAAAAACGATGATACTGTATGTAATGGTTGCTCTACAGGTTGTAATGTAAAAGTTTATTATAATGAGGATGGACTATTTAGAGTGACTCCAGAATACAATGAAGATGTAAATGGTTACTGGATGTGTGATGAAGGTCGCGATATTTATAAATTTGCGAATAAAGACCAAAGATTACTTAAAGCTAAAAAATATGACGGTTCAAGTTGGCAAGAGCAAACTGCTGGTAAGGCTATGCAAGAGTTACATCATAATTTATTTGATGATGTAAAAACTAATTGTTCAAAAGTGGGCGTTGTATTTACTGGTCAATATACCAATGAAGAGTATGCCGATGCTATGCAAACATTTAAGAGCTTAGGCGTTGCTAGCTTCTTTGAGTGGAATGACACAGCTGAAAATGTTAACGATTTTGATGACCTATTAATTAGGGGAGATAAAAACCCTAATACCAAAGGTCTACAAGATGAAGCTGCTAATCATTCAGGCTTAAAAAAACTAGCTGATGCTATTGCAGCTGTTAACTCAGGCCAGATAGATACAATCTTTGTTATGGCTCCTGAAAATATAGCTGTATATCCAAATTATCAGTCGACTTATGAGGCTTTATCAAAAGCTAAGAATTTTATTTGGTTTGGTGCTAATAAAACAGATGGCTTTGAAAAAACAAACAGTCAAAATACTTATTTAATTCCAATGAAAAGTTATATCGAAAAATCAGGTACATTTAGTGGTGCTAAAGCTATACAGAAGTTTAACTATGTAACCACTATCGTCGCTGGTGCTTTAACGCTTTCAGAAGCTATGACTTTATTTCAAGGCAAAGAAATTGAATTTGAATTAAGGTCAAAACCAATGAAAACTTTAAAAAATAATCACTTTACATCAAATAGAGGTAAATTATGAGTAAAGCTCCTCAGCCTAGCGGTCTTTCTAACTGGTACTTGCCAGGTATTTTTAAAGGTCTTTGGTATACTTTAACAAATATGATTAAAAATATTTTTAATCGTAAAGGGATGCCCACTTTAAATTACCCAGAAGAAAAATATAATTATAGCCCTCGCTTTAAGGGAAGCCATGTTTTAACAGTAAAAAAAGATGGTTCACTAAGGTGTACTGCATGTATGTTATGTGCAACGAATTGCCCAGCTCAATGTATAACTATTGAGGCTAGCGAGCATGAAGACCCAGAGGTGGAAAAATTTCCAATCAAGTATGAAATTGATGTTTTACGTTGTGTTTATTGTGGGTTTTGTGAAGAGGCCTGCCCGGTAGATGCAGTGAGAATGGGCCCTGAATGGCAAACTCCAGGTTTGGCCGGTTCAAACTTTAACTATGATATTCAAAAGCTTGCGTATCGAGCTAACTTAAAAGGTGGCATACAAAGTTCATTAGATGATAAAGAACGTCACGAAGCTGGGATTTAAACCCCCGGCTTATTAATTTACTCTTAAAAGTCTTAATTCAAATGTCTCAAGTGCGCTTACGGCGGCATTGCGTCTTCACTGAGCGTCACTTCGTATTGTCTTTTCGTTCCGCCTGGCGGCTGCACTTCAAGGCTTTGTTTATCGCTCTAACATAAGCTACACTTATACGAGCTTACAAAGCGCGACGCGATACTTGAGAAATTTGAATTAAGACTTTTAAGAGCAAATTAATAAGCCTAGAATGGGCTTTTTTTATATAAGATTACCAGCTTGTTTTTGGTTGGGTGTTTTTTTTTGGGGGGGGTATTATGTGGAAGTTATTTTTAATTCTTTTATCTTTTTTATTTTGTTCTTGTGCCAGTATGGATGCTAAGCAGTTGAGATATATATGTAATAAAAAAGCAGCCCACAGTGAGGGGCGGGTGGCTTCAGCTCTTCAAGAACCTGTATCTGTTAGTAAGTATGATCGATGTGACCCCTCTCAAAAAGAGATGCTACTTAAGGCTTATACGGATGGCTTTAATTACTATAATGAATATGAAGATAATAAAGTGGGTGAACTTGATGGTGTTGCCGGTTTTGGTGCTTCAATTAGGTACGTATGTGTAGGCACTTTGTTTCATCAAAATTATATTGGTAAAGGCAGTAGTGAACGTAAGGCAAAGAATCATTTGAATGTTGTATGTCATGCTTCTGACAATAGTCCTCACTGTAGTAGTATGTATAGCCGCTGCCGCCGGGTAAATTTTGGTAATCTAGAGTAAGCTCTTATTTTAGTCATAATATTCAGTAATCATAGTTTGAGGTTAGGTAAGTCACTTTTTAAGTGATAAAATTTACTTAGTTTATCTTTTCTGGCTAGGGGATAATGTTTATTTGGACACTGAAGATACTGAGGTTATGGCGTCTATTTATCAAAAGCAATTATCTAACAAAAATTATGCTGAATTTATTAAAAAAATGCCGGTTATAGGAATTTGGGATGATCATGATTTTGGTATGAATAACGCGGGAAAAGAGTTTTCTAAAAAAGTAGAGAGTCAAAAATTATTTTTAGACTTTATGAATGAGCCTTTGGATAGTCAGAGAAGAAAACAAGAAGGTATCTACACAACTTATACATATGGCCTTGAAGGAAATCAGGTTCGCTTCATACTCTTAGATGTTAGATACCACAGAGATGAGCCTAATAAAAAAGACTCTGATATATTAGGTGAAGAACAGTGGGAGTGGCTGCATAGTGTTTTAAATAGTAATAAAGCACAAGTCACATTTATAGCTTCTGGCATTTCAGTGCTTTCAGGTATAATTCCAACTTCTGAGGAGTGGGCAAGGTTTACCGACTCTAAGTATAAATTATTTCAGATGCTGAGAAAGCATAAAACCGAAGGTGTTATGATTTTAACTGGCGATAGGCATTTCTCGGGCTACCTTAAGAGGTGGTACTGGGGTACGACCTACCATGAGCTAAGTAAATCAAAAAAATGGATACTCAAGTAACAAACAGGCAACTTATCAAATTTGTATAAATCCTGATGACTCTCAAAAGTATGACAAATTTTGGCTGATAGTATGAATTCTATTCAAAGCTATTCAATGTAGAGCCATATAACTGGACCTAAGGCTGGCACTTAAATTGTATATATTTATGTATAGCGGAGGTTATGAAATGAAACCTAAAGAAATATTGTTTCCAATTAAGAAAACGATGACTTCATATAAAACTTTTAAAATAAAGTCGAAGTAATTTAATTGGTGCCCAAATGTTAATCCATACAAAAAAGCCAGCTATTATAAGCTGGTTTTTTTGTATTTAGAATCTATTCTGATCAAATATTGATAATAATATGGCACTGAAGGAACTCAACTTCATATCATAGGCTTCGCCTATTACGGGATTGTCTTTTCGTTTTGCTTGGCAGCTCCACTCTCAAGATTTGTATATACCGCCCTAACATAGGCTTCGCCTATTACGGGCTAACGGGCTAAGGATCGGGAGTGAAAGTTGTCGGTGGGTCGTTTTTATATGGATGTCCAGCCTCTAGTGCCAGAGTTCTTCCCCACTTATGAGCTAGGTAACCTTCCATTTTAAGACGATCTTCTGAGGATAAAGTATCAGCAAACCAAACAATCTCAGCAATATGACCATGATATAAGTTACTATAGGAAGTATTTGTATAGGCGCCAATCCTTGCAGCTCCTGCAGATGCGCTATTTAAGCCATTCATACTAGCATCTAAAATTCCATTTTGATAAAGGTTCATACTACTACCATCTCTATGATAAGTGTCTATGATCCAATCCCCTGCAGAGTATGAAGACCCTGAAAGCCATTTATTAAAGTCATAATATTTATAACGATTACTAGTATAGGTAGTAGACACAAGCATAAAGTCGGCAGCTGCATTTGGGTAGGTGCCAAATAAAATTCCTAAGGTGTCAGCGTTGTCTTGAAAGTAAACTATAAAAGCAGTGAACTTATTACTGGGTTGCCAGTTAGCACTTGTTACATCTAATGTTTTATCACCAGAACCGGGGAACCAAATTGCATTAAGACCATTTTGAGCAGATAGATCAAGTTCAGGCTCTCTCGAATTGTTAGTTTGGATAGCATTTTTGTTATTACCACTTTTATCCAGCCAGCACCCAATGCCTGCACCGTCAGTGGTAGCAGGAGTTGTGCATGAAGAGTTCATAAATAGAGTACTTTCATCACTGGCGTCTAGCCACATAAGCATATTGCTTACATCTTCAGGAACAAAGGGTGCGTCGGTTCCGCTAACAGGCTCTGAGTTACCGGCCTCTTCGCCGTATAAAACCTCATCGACTTCATCACAATGAATTATAAAGAAACTTAAAAACACAATTATTAATGTCTTTAACATTTTACTTGTAAACACCTTTTCCATAGTTTTCCTTCAGCTAACGTACAACACTTTCATAGTGTTTATCGGACTTAAGTTCGGGGGACTTAAGTCATATGGCAATAATATTGCCTTAATTTTGAATCAGAATGAGATAAATGAGTGTTTAATCAAAACTTGTATAAAAAATTAATAATTTTGGTTTATAAAAACTGTTATTTGTCTCAAAAAATGATAAGAGTAGATGTGGCTAAAAAGAAAAAAACCCTTCCTAAATCTGCCTTTAAGCGCTCTATGAAACTATTTGGAGCAGCTGCACAAATTGCTTCAAAAGAAATAGGCTCAAAAGTAAAAACAAGTTTAAAAAATAAATTAGACGAAAAAGCTCCTGAAATGGTGAAGCTCCGAATAGCGCAGGCTAAAATTTTAACTGAAAATTTAGGGCAACTAAAAGGTGCTGCCATGAAAGTGGGGCAAATGCTTGGTACAGAAGCCAGTGATTTTTTACCTCAAGAGGCTTTAGATATTTTATCTAAACTACAGAGTGATGCGCCTAAAGTTGATTTTGATGTCATGTATGAGCAAATTATATCTGACATTGGTGAAAAGAAATTTAATAAATTGAAAAACTTTAATGAAGACCCAATTGCTTCAGCTAGTATTGGCCAGGTCTATGAAGCTGAGCTTGAAGATGGCACAGAAGTGGTTTTGAAAGTACAGTACCCAGGGGTTGCAGATTCAATACACTCGGATATAAAAATGTTAAAAAAAGTAACTGAACCTCTGTTAAGAGTTTCAGGGAGAAAAATTGAACTTGATGAAATATTTGAAGAAATTGCAGATACTCTTGCTCTTGAAGCAGACTACGTTAATGAAAAAAAATCCACAATTAAATATAGGCAGAATATTTCGGAGCATAAACAATTTGTAGTTCCCGAAGTTGTAGAAGAGTTTTGTGGAAAAAAAGTATTATGCCTAACTAAAGTAAAAGGTATTCCAATTAGCAAATGGATTAAAAGTAACCCATCTAAAAAAGCTCGTCTTCAAATTGGTAAGTCTGTGTTAGATTCATTTATGCTAGAGTTCTATGAGTTTGGTTTTGTACAAACTGATCCTAATTTTGGAAACTATTTTGTTCAAGAGAAACCATTAAAATTGGTATTACTAGATTTTGGTTCAACTAAAAAATACACGAAAAAGTTTATTAAAAATTATAAAGGACTTCTAGAAACTATGAGAAGTGGTGATTATGATGAAATACTAGAGTCCCATTATGAAGCTGGTATGCTAGATAAGCGCGAATCTGAAGAAACTAAGGATAAGCTCATTGAAATGTTAAGGGTGTCAGTAGAGCCATTTTCCCCTGAAGTTCAACCATTTAACTTTGCCGACCCTGGTTACTCTCAGCGTTCAAGAGATTCCGTTGTGGCCTTTGCCTCGGCTCTTAAGTTTACTCCACCTCCAAGAGATTTGATCTTTTTGCATCGTAAATTAGGTGGCGTATTTAATTTACTAAAAAATATCGATATAGAATTAGACTTAACTGATTACTGGCCAACGTAATAGCTTTCGCCTTGCGAGTATAATTACAAATATTTAACCAAGCACTAACAATGAGACAGATAATTAATTTAATACTGTATGTATCTAATAATAACTTATAAGGATTAAAAAATATGGTATTAAAATTGATAACTACATTTTCGCTGTTAATTTTTATTTCGACATCACTAAGTGCCAAAGAAAAATTTCCGAATAGGGTTTTATCAAAGGAAAGTAAGGTTAAGACTGATGACCCATTTATAGAGCTGCCTGAAACTATTGAAACTAAAAATATGGGTAACAAATTTTTTATTTATCGAAGTGTTTTAGAAGAAAGGGGTCTGCATGTTAAGTCACATGGTTTTACTAACACCCCAAAGGAAACGCCTGATTTTGCGATCAATACAATGGAATCAGATACTTTTAAAGTAAAAGTTGATGACTATTCCGAGTTAAAAAATAAAAAAGCAAAGTATATTACTAAATATGTAGTTATATCGGGCTCGTTCAAGGGATTAAAGGCTAGTGATACGGTCGAAAATACATACACTTATAATTTATCAGATAATAATAATGTTAAATATAACTTTAGATATAAAATTAATAATAAAAAACCTGTAGAGATAACTGTACTTTATAAGTGAAGAAGGCCTAATTAACAATTTAACAAAAATTTCTATGAGGTCGAAGACAGAGCACCACGGGCTTGCCCGTGGGTGAATGAGCCCGGCGTCTACTGCCTTGCAGACTGTGCTATAGTGCTGGCATGGAAGTTACAAAATCAGCTCATAGTATCTACAAA
>Ga0209187_1003561_pt1 | contig 12848 bp, 9 predicted proteins | sample BantaG_FD_187430 | JGI IMG/M metagenome (GOLD analysis project Ga0209187, IMG submission 187430) | Marine algal microbial communities from Bantry Bay, Ireland - BantryBay_4 metaG (SPAdes) (version 2) | ecosystem: Host-associated > Algae > Red algae > Unclassified | place: Bantry Bay, Ireland... | reverse complement strand
AAACCAAAGTGGCATCCATAATCGAAATGTGTTATTGCATAAAGAGGGAGTGATTTCGCAAGCAGATTTTGAAAATTCTGAAGCAGCACTTAAGCAATTACAAGCTAATGTTCGCTCGACAGAAGCCAATGTCAAAACTGCCGAAGCGAATGTCGAATCAGCAGAACAAAGTAAAAAAGCAGCAGAGTTTACGGTGAAAAGTTCGCAAGCAAGTTTGAAGGAAATGGTGACAAGTTTAAAACGAACTACGATTTATGCGCCAATGGGTGGAATCGTTTCTGCATTAAATATTGAGCAAGGAGAACGTGTCGTTGGAACAGCACAAATGTCAGGAACTGAAATCATGCGAATTGCTAATTTGAATTCAATGGAAGTACAAGTTGATGTGAGTGAAAATGATGTTTTGAGAGTTGCGCTTAAAGATGAGGTAGAGATTGAGGTGGATGCATATTTGGATCGAAAATTTACAGGAAAAGTAACCGAGATTGCCAACTCGGCAAGTAATACTGGAACATCTATTTCCTTAAATACAGATCAGGTAACTAACTTTATTGTGAAAATTAGAATTGACCCAGAGTCTTACAGAGACATCGTTCAGAAAGGCAAAAAATTTCCTTTTCGCCCTGGAATGTCTGCTTCGGTTGACATCAATACGGAAATCCAACAAGATGTTTTAAGTGTGCCAATTCAATCGGTTACTACTCGGGAAGAGGAAGAAAAAGATGGAAAGGAAGGGGAGGAAGAGAAAGCAAAAAAGAAAAAAGAAAACGAAGAAATCAAAGAAGTTGTTTTCATCATGTCAGCCGATACCGTAAAAATGGTAGAAGTAAAAACCGGAATTCAAGATGATGAAAATATTCAAATTCTTTCAGGTTTAGAAGAAGGAGATGAAGTAGTTGCTGGCCCATATTCTGCTATTTCTCGAAAATTAAAATCGGGAATGCAAGTCCGATTGGAAGACAAAGAAAAAAAGAAAAAGTCTAAATAACGGTTAACGGTGAATGATTAACGATTAACACCATGTCGGGTTAATCATTCACCGTTAACCATTAACCGTTAAAAAAGTGGGAATAATAATTTTTATAAAAAATATTGAAAAGGGGAAAGTAAAAACTCGTTTGGCTGCGACGGTTGGAGACGATCAAGCGCTAAAAATTTACGAAGCCCTTTTGGCACATACTCAAAAAGTCGTTCGAGCAGTTGATGCCGAGCGTTTTTTGTTTTACAGTTCATTTATTGAAAAAGAGGATGAGTGGTCTGCTGATTTTTTTGATAAAAAAGTGCAGTCGCAAGGAGATTTGGGGAGTCGAATGTCGGATGCCTTTCAGGATGTTTTGGAAAAAAACGGAAAGGCAATTATTGTCGGAAGTGACTGTGCATCATTGACACCTGAAATTATAAAAACAGCACTCGATAAATTAGATGAATATCCTTTTGTCATCGGACCTACTTTTGATGGTGGTTATTATTTGTTGGGAATGAATTCTTTCGAACCTTCTGTGTTTGAAAATATAGAATGGAGCACGGAGACGGTTTTTCCAAAAACGCTTTTACGAATGGCTAGTTTGGAGAAAAGATGTTTCTTTTTGCCGCAACTTTCGGATATTGATTATGAGGAAGATTGGGTGAAATATGGTTGGGAGATTGAATGATAAATGTCGTCGTCCGTAGAGACAAGGCATGCCTTGTCTCTACGGTTCGTCATCGAAACTATCGTCTAAATTCCTTCAAGTTCGTAGAAATCGACAAATGATTCAGTCCTCCCGCAAAGTGATAAATACCTCGACCATAATCGATTCTAAATCGTTTAATTTTCATTCCGATTCCAAAAGAGAAACCAGATTTACTTCTAAAATTAGTGACCGAAAGTTCTCTTCTCACCATGTGATTATAACCAAATCGCAAGCGCATAATTTCCCCTTTTCCAAACAAAAATTCTCCATTAAAAATAATGTGGCGGAAAAAGTTATCAGCAAAATCTTTGAAAGGTGTTTCACTATTTTGAGTGCCGTCGCCAATTAAAAAAACAGATTCCACCGTATTTGGATCATCGTAAGTGATATTCCAACGATGTAAATTATGACCAATAAAAGAGAATCGAAAAGGTAAATGTTTGAGGCGTTGAGAAATACCTATTTGAATATCGAAAGGTAATGCTTCTCGGTTTTTACCTTCGTAGGCAGAAAGTTGGAATCCCATATTTTTGAAAAGTAAAGTTGCTCCAAATCGTCCTGTCGAATCTGAATAATAAGCGGCAACATCAGTTGAAACGCCAAAAGAATTATAAGATTCAAATTGCGAACTGATCAATTTTAGATTAGCACCAACGGAAAGATTTTCATATAATTGTTTTCCTGCACCCATCGTCAAAGCGTATTCAGATGCTTTGAATTGACCATTGATATTTCCAAGATTATCAGTTAGATCAAATTTCCCATAAGAAATATATTGGAGTCCTCCGTGAAGTGTTACATCTTGTTTTTTCAAATGATGAGCATACCCAAAATATCCATTGCTAATATCTGAAAGATGAAAATTATAATTGAAGGAAAGTGCTTGATGCATTTTGGAATTTAGCAACGAAGGATTGGAATAAGCGAGTGCAACATCATCATCTTTTACTGTTATCAAATTGCCCGCTAATCCAGTCACTCGTGCAGAGTTGGAAAGGTTGAGAAATTCGTAAATATGATCGCCTCCAACTTGTGCATCGGTTTTTTCTAAAACAAAAAATAAGATAAAAAGGAGAGGTAATATTTTTTTCATTTTATGCTGTTGTTATTTTTTTTGATTTACTCATAAGGTGACTCGAAGTCACCTTGTGAGTGGGTATAAAGGTTCAGTTTTACTCCATGTCTATTTCGACTCCTTCTTTTTTCCAAGTGGTGGTGCACCGACCATTGTTACAATTCATAGTCTGATAGTGTTCGCCATTTTCGTCATATTTTTTGAGTTCGTTATGTTCAAGAGGGAAGTCAGTATCAGGATCATTTCCATTATAGACTCCTTCTGTTTTTAGATTTCCATTCTCATGATATTCTTTAAATGGGCCCCTTTCTTTTCCATTTTTATATTGTAAAACTTCTTTCAATTTTCCATTTGGGAAAAAACCTTTTAGTTCACCTTCCCATACACCAGCAACATAAGTTGCCTCTTGGGATATTTTTCCATCTTCAAAAAAAGATTTGAACTCGCCATCATGGACACCATTTGTATAATTAACGAATTCTTGAATTTGCCCATTTGGAAAATAAAATTCTTGAACTCCATGAAGTTGATCATTTTTGTAAACTGATTTTTCCAATAATTTTCCATCAGAAGAATATCGATTATAAGTTCCTTCTTTGGCAAAATCTGATTTGCGACGAGTGTAGGATTCGATTACCACATCACCTTCTTTTACTTCGATAGTTTCGATATCACTACAACTGAAAAATGTAATTAATAAAAAAATAGGAAAAAGAATTCGTTTCATTTTTATGGTTTTGTTTTTTTTTGATAAAAGATGAAATACTAAAACAGAACGGGAAATTACGGAATAGATTACAGTTTTTGAAAAAGTTAATTTTGGAAATGACAATTGGGAGACTTGTTGTTTTATTGTAATCTCGTTTTTACTTCTTGATTTTAAAATTGGATAGAGTGTTCGAGAAAAACCATCGTGGAGTAAAAACAGAATTAGAAGTAGCATTGGGATTGGGATACGTATAAAAAATTGATACAAAATAATACTACCTATTTTTAAATAGGTTAGTTTGGATGTTGTTGAAAACTGAACACTTTAAGTTGATAGTGTTCAGGTTTAGTCTAGAATTGAACAGTAATTTCCTGAAAACATATTAACATGAAAAAAATATAAATAAAAAATAATTTTCCACGCAAAATATAATAATGTTTTATATATTTGAAACGATATAAAACAATCTCTATGATTCCAACAGCAAAATATAAAAACACAAGTCAATACTGAAAACTAACTTGTCTTTTCATTCAAAAGTACTTTTCGAAAACTAGGTACTTTATTTCAAACTTTAGAGATCGTTTAAAAAAAAGAAATTAGTATTGAACTGAAGCTAGTTCAATCTTCGGTGCTATACGTGTATGTATTGTTATAAGGTAAAACATCTTATTCTAATATGGCGGAGCTATGTCAATAAGGTTTATTAATTCAATGTACAAAATATTCTAAAATCTATAAATAATGATTAAAATCACAACCCTTTTCTTCCTTATCATACTTGGCGTAAATGTTTTAATCGCTCAAACTAAAGATTTTCCGACGAGTGAAGCAACCTGGATTTTTAATAAGTCTGATCCATTTCCCTCCGAAGTTAATAAAACATATTACATATCTAGTGATTCAATTATTAATGGAATAACTTATCAAAGTCTCAATAACGGATCTGATTTTTTTAGAACCGAAGGCAAAAAAGTATATCATTTACCAAATACGCTTTCACAAGAATATTTATCATATGATTTTTCTTTAGTAGAAGGCGATAGTTTAATTGTTTATGTAAGCGGTTATAATTCGTCTTCTACCACAATTTTTGTTGAAAAGGTAGATTCAATTTTAACCAATGATGGTTTTCGGAAAATATGGTTTTTTTCGGATACTAATGGAGATTTAGATGGTCAATGGATTGAAGGAATAGGTTCTTACGGTTCTCTGTTTCCACCATTTTATCAAGGCTTTGTTAATGAACAATTACTTTGTTTTACGAATGAGGATGATTGGATAATTCAAGATACAATATGGTTACCAACAACTCCTTCATCAGAGATCTCTTGTGATGGTGTTATAGTTTCAACTAAAGAGCCTTCGTTTTTAGGTGAAAAAGTAAAAATTAGCCCAAATCCATATATAAATCAATTTGAGATACTTACTCCTGATATACCTAAAAACACCAATGTTGAGATATATTCCTTATATGGTCAACTTATTCAAACTATAACTTATCAAGGTCAGATTTCTACACCAGAACTACCATCAGGAATATACCTTCTATCTTTCAAACTGGAACAAATTCAATATAATTCGTTATTGGAAAAATTATAATTGGTAGTAGAGAAGAACGTTATGCAAACATTTTACCGCTCGACCCACCTCTAAAAAACAAGAGGTAACTAAAAGCACGGACGCTGGAATTGTCGCTCTGCGGCAGTTCCCAGCATTCAAGAAGGCTCAGCCTTCAATAGTCAAGTAAAAAGAAAGCTATCTCCCACGAGGTAGCTTTTTCTTTTTTAATAGGTAAATATTAACTTACGAAAAAGAAAACTATGGGAAACAAATATAAAGTAATCAACCAGCGGGGATTAAATTATTTAACCTTAACAGTAGTAGGCTGGATAGACATCTTTTCAAGAAAGAAATATCGAGACCTCGCAATAGAAAGCCTTCAATTTTGTATTGACCACAAAGGATTGCATGTACATGGTTTCGTCATCATGACCAACCACATTCATTTAGTAGTCAGCGCATCAGGCAAGCAAACTTTATCAGAAGTTATTGGTAATTTTAAATCATTTATAGCAACGAGCATCTTAAAAGACTTGCCCAAATCAAATGAAAGTAGAAGAGAATGGTTGATATATATGTTTGGTTTTTTTGCTAAGAAAAATCAACGTCCATCTGCACATCAATTTTGGCAAACAGATAACCACCCAGTAGACTTATATACAGCAAAGGTGATACAACAGAAATTGAATTATATTCACAATAATCCAATACGAGCAAATTGGGTAAGAATGGCACAGCATTATATTTATAGTAGTGCGTCTAATTATTTGGATGAGGGGAGAGGGATGTTGAAGGTGGAAATATTGGATGAATTTTATTCTTTTGGTTAGATTAATAGTTGGCAGAGCCAAATTGAATGCGAAGAGGTAGATTATGAGGATGATTGTGGAGCGCCATCCAAACAAGACAGAGTAGAATCAACTGATCAAGGAAGCCTAACTGAATTTACTTCAACGGAAGAAAAAGTACAGTATGAGGAAAATGAAAACAGCTTATCATTAGAATTTAGGATATACCCAAATCCTAGTAGTGGTAATGTATTTATTCAATGGTCTGAAGTTAAGAACCAATCTCTTCAAATGGTATGGTATAATGTCTTAGGAGAAGAAGTATATCTAAAAAACTTACCAAGTGAAATAAACAAATTGGAATTAAACGCATCAAGCTGGAAAAACGGAATTTATTTTTGTAAAATAATTTCTGAAAAGGATAAATTAGTATTTTCTAAAAAGCTAATTATTTTAAAATAACCATCTACAGTCAGACTTATCCTAAGTGATAAGTCTGACTTTTTTTAAAAACCCGTGACTCATGAAAAATTATTTTTGCTTTTATTTTTTCATTCTCCTGAGTGTTTCTTCTCTAGCGCAAGATGAAAAGTATGAAAATGTATGGCTATTAGGATATGGAAGCAATAATGTGGACACTACTTTTGGAGGAACGAGAATAGATTTTAATACAGAACCTCCTGCTTTTTCATACGAATATTTAGAGATGAATTTTAGATTTACGGGTACCAGTATCTGTAATAAAGAAGGAGAATTGCTCTTTTATACCAACGGAATATCTATTAGAGACTTTAACGATGAAATTGTGGCAAATGCAGATACTTTAATTTCTGGACCATTTTCTAGTAGTTGGGCAAATGATGGTATTCCTACGGTACAAAACGTTTTAGTCTTACCAAAACCTTCGGATGAAAATAAATATTCTATATTCCAGATAGAATTAATCTGGGAACTATGGCAGGGAGTTGTTGTAAGGGCAACTAAGTTACATTATCATGAATATCAAAGTGACTTAAATGAACTAACGATAAAGAATGAAATTTTAATTACCGACACTTTAAGTATTGGAAAAATCACCGCAACCAAACATGCGAATGGGCAAGATTGGTGGGTCATTATTCCAGAAGGGTCTTCTAATCGTTATTATAAATTATTATTGACCTCCCAAGGAGTTACTTCTCAAGATATTCAAATGATTGGAGATACTTCGAAGACGGATATTGGTCAGGGAGTTTTTTCCCCAGACGGTACGAAGTATGCAGTTAGTAATACTGGTGGCTTCTCTACAGGGCAATTCTTAGATGTCTTCGATTTTGATAGATGTACAGGTGAACTATCCAATCCTCAAAGAATAACCCCAGATTCCTTATCTTTTACGGGAGTTGCTTTTTCTCCTAATTCTAGGTTTCTTTATGTAATCTCCAATGAACAAGTTCAGCAGTTTGATACCCAACTACCCAACTATTTATCGCAAGGAGAAATAGTCGCAACCTATGATGGATTTCTAACCCCTCCAGCCCCTACAAAGTTTTTTATTGCTCAATTAGCTCCCGATGGTAAAATATACATCAATACTCCTGGCACCACTCGTTATTTACACGTCATCAATGACCCTGATTCATTAGGTCTTGCTTGTAATCTAACTCAGCATAGTATATTCTTACCTACCAGAAATAATCGCTCCTTGCCTAATTTACCTAATTATCGCCTTAAAGCTGCAATAGGTAGCTCATGTGATACTATTCGTCCAATTGCTCATTTTAGTTATTTTACTGATGGGTTGAACGTGTCTTTTAATGATGAAAGCGATAGAAATCCTAATAAATGGTTTTGGACTTTTGGAGACGGACAAAGTAGTGAAGAACAGCATCCTATACATATCTATAACAGTTCGGGAACTTATGAAATTTGTTTAATAGTATCGAATGAAGGAGGGAGTGATACAACATGTCAGACGGTAGAGATTGTTTTGGATAATATAAACCATGTTGCTAAAGAAATTATGTATTTTAATTTTTATCCCAATCCAGCAAAACAAACAGTTATTATTCAATATATGAATAAATCAAAAACTCCAATGACTTATATATGGTATGATGCATTAGGAAATGAATTGAGAAATGGTAGTCTGCCAATTGGAGATAATAGTATGGAGATACAGTTAGACATTGCGAATTGGAACGACGGAATTTATTTTTGTAAAATCATAAATGAACAAAGCAAATTAATTTTTACAAAAAGGCTAATCGTTATTAATTAATTGAGCAGTCTCCACAATTGACTGAACTAACCCACCACTAATTTTATTTATTCCATAGTTTACTCGCCAGAGTACGCTCTTCTTCGCCTACAGCTTTGCCGTATATTTCCATCATATCCCTCGATGCCCAACCCATCCAACGCTGTATCATATGATCGGGTGTACCCAAACCTTGATGATGAATCACAAAGCTATGTCTCAATCCTTTTGGGACGGCATGAATACCTTTAACCTTGGCCTCATTCATCACTTTAGTAATTGCTGTCCATCCAGTTGTCCGTCCAAAGTTCCATATTTTATTATTTACACTTGCTTTGTCTTTTTGCATATCCTGAACATGATGAACGTCATCAAGCTTTTCTAAATACGTTGATGGAAGAGGGACGAACCTAAAAATTTTCTTCTTTCGTTTTAGCGTTTGGAAAACTACACCTTGCCGACTATAATCAATCCGGCTATGTTGAACAGCTAAAGCTTCAGAAATTCTACAGCCCGTGTAGTAGAGCATGAGCGCAAAAGTTCGTTGTTCTCGATTGAGAGCTTCGGGTATGGCATCGTAATATTTTTCTCGTTCTTCAGGTATTAGATATTTCCGATTTCCGAGTCCGTCGTATAAATCCCAATCATTCATTTTTGTAATTGTATTGTTATAAGAAAAATAATGTTAAAAATAGCAACTGAACACTATACACAGATACTGTTCAAAAATAATCAAAAAAATTTAGTTTTTCAAAATCAAGAACTCAATGTTTACGGGGCAGGGGGAGTTTTGGAAAAGTTGAGAATTGGAGGAAAACTGAACACTATTCACAGATGTGTTCACTAACTTTTGAACAGAATTACCAATACTTTTTAGTGTTTACTTTGATGAGAAAACGTTTTACTTCAACCTTATATAAAACCTATAAAAGTCAGATTTCCTAATAAAAAAACCGCCACCTTAAATTAATAAGATAGCGGTTTGATATTTTTATTAGAAAAAATTATTTCGCTGCAACTTTCGCATTAACGATACTTCTTCCAATACTTTCATAATGGAATCCTAATTCTTTCATTCGATCTAAATCATATAAATTTCTTCCATCAAAAATGATTTTCTCATTTAACGCTTCAGCTACTCGATCAAAGTTAGGTGTACGGAATACACTCCATTCTGTGATGATAGCTAGTGCATCTGCATTTTCGATACAAGTATATTGGTCGTCAGCCATTTCAATTTGACCATTGTAAATTGCTTTTACATTTTCCATTGCTTCAGGATCGTAAGCAATTACTTTTGCGCCAGCTTTAATCAAATCATTAATGATATACAAAGCAGGTGCTTCCCGAATATCATCTGTATTTGGCTTAAATGCTAATCCCCAAACTGCAATCGTTTTTCCAGTTAAATCATCTCCAAAGTGTCTTAAGATTTTGGCAGATAAAATATTTTTTTGCAAACGATTTACATTCATTACTGAATTCAAAATTTTAAATTCGTAATTATTTTGAGCAGCAGTTTTTGCTAATGCTTGCACATCTTTTGGAAAACAACTTCCTCCATATCCAACTCCTGGGAATAAAAATCTTTTTCCAATTCGATTATCGCTACCCATTCCTTTTCTTACATTATCCACATTTGCACCAGTCATTTCGCAAAGATTCGCAATCTCATTCATAAATGAAATACGAGTTGCTAAGTAAGAGTTCGCTGCATATTTAGTCATTTCAGCAGAACGCTCATCCATAAAAAAGATCGGATTTCCTTGACGTACAAATGGTTCATACAATCTACGCATTGCTGCTTGTGCTTTTTCAGAAGTAGTTCCGATCACCACTCGATCAGGTTTTAAGAAATCGTCAACAGCAACTCCTTCTCTTAAAAATTCAGGATTTGAAACGACATCAAAAAGAGATTCATCACAATTTGCTGCGATAGCTGCATGTACTTTTTCAGCAGTTCCAACAGGAACAGTACTTTTGTCCACGACAACTTTATAGTCTTTGATTAAGCTTGATAATTCAGAAGATACACCTAAAATATATGATAAATCAGCCGATCCATCTTCTCCTGGAGGAGTAGGAAGAGCTAGAAAAATAATTTCAGCATGATTAACTGCTTCAGCTAAATTAGTCGTAAATCGAAGTCTTCCTTGTTTTGTATTTCTTTCAAAAAGTAATTCTAAACCAGGTTCGTAAATTGGCACTTCGCCATTACGCATTCTTTCTACTTTTTTTGCGTCAATATCTACGCAAATTACATTGTTACCAGTTTCTGCGAAACAAGTACCTGAAACAAGACCAACATAACCAGTTCCAACGACTGCAATATTCATAATAGGATGGGTTTTAAGTTAAATAAAAAGGATTCAATAATTTTATAATAGAGTTTTCTAAAATAAAAAATTATAATTTTGTAATTGATTTAGATATCAATCAACTTATATATTTTATTTCGGAAAGCTTAATAACTATACTAATCAATAATTATGCGAAAAAAAATATGTGTACAATTTGAATAGTGTTTTTGGAAGAAACTTATAAAAAACAGTTATTGGAAGGTGATATTTAGTAGATTGGGGGTGAAAACAGGGTAGATTTAAAATAAAAAAAATAACAGGATCTAAATTGATCCTGTTATTTTTTTTTGTTTAATTAAAAGAAACTAGATCTATTATCGTCAATATCAGCATTCTTTTTCATGGATTGCATCATCGCAGTTCTCACTTGATTTTTAGAATTTAATTGAACAGTATTTCTGATTGAAGCAATATTTGATGGAGCTGCTGCAGCTGGTTTTGAAGTAGTTTTTACTACAAAAACTCCATTTGTCCCAATTACTGGTGCAGCAACATTTCCTTGATCTACAGAAAAAGCAGCAGCAATAACATTAGGTTCTTGAGCAAGGGCAGGATCATTTGAAGAACTGAAACTTATATTCGATGCCGTATCCAAATCAGTTTGGAAAGTACTAGCAATCGATCCTAAATCTTGCGTATTGATTTTTCCTTTAATGATCTCTCCTTTCTTCCTATTTCTAACAATAGGAGTGATGATATCTCTAACATTTTCAAGAGAAGCTTTTCCAGCTTTTTGAACCATGTCAACACCTGCTACGATATATTTGTTATCATAAAAATCAATTTGATCTTGGAAGCTAAATACATCTGAAGAAACATCTCCAACGCTATTTTCAAAAGCAAACTTAATCATTTTCCTAGAGTCTTCGCTCGAAGTAAGACCTTGAATGCTGTATGCATTGGTAGCAACTGGATTAGAAGTTGTGTATTCTAAGTTAGCATTTGCTGCTGCTGCTGTTTTCATTGCTTCCAAGTTTTTATTAGTTCTAATAAATTCAGTTGCTTGACTATAAACAGCTTTGGTTGTTTTTTTAGAAGGAATAACGTTTTTACTTAAATAAGCTACTTTTACTCTTTCTGTGTTAGTAATAGTTTTTCTTCCAAGAGGCTCAATCAAGTGAACGCCAAAATCAGTTCTAATAGAGTAAAGTTGATTCAATTCTCCGCCAAAAAAAGCAATATCATTGAATTCAGGCACCCATTGATTAATAGCAGTATATCCGTACACTCCACCTTTATCTTTACTTCCTCCATCTGTACTAAATTGAGCAGCCAAAGCTGTAAAATCTCCACCTGCTTCAATGACAGTTTTCAAACTATCTGCTCTTTTTTCCCAAGCTATATATTGAGCTTCGAATGGCTTTTGACCTCGTTGCAAGTTAGGATCACTAATTAATATGTGACGAACTGTTGCAGAGTCTGGTAAGACTCTTCGATCCAAAATCTTAGCAACTTTGTAAGCTCTTCCTTCTAAATATGGTGCAGTTACAGATCCAATTTCTTGTGCAAAAGTGCTTCCTTGAATGGCTTGATTTAAATTGTCAGCTGTCATCCAACCTTGTCCTCTAGTTCCAAAGTTACTTTCGATAAAAAGCTTGATATCTTCAGCGTCAGTTTTCGCCGCAAATTCAGTTCCTAATTCAGTAACTTCATTTTTGATAGCTAAGGAGTCATCATTGGAAGGAGTTACATTAAAAGTAACATAACCTACTTTTCGAGTTTCCTCATCTTGCGTATATTTAGCAGCATTGGCATTCAAGTAGCTAGTCAAATCTGCATCTGTAAGAGTTACTTCACTATCTTGAACTTCATCAAAAGGAATTTTTACATATTCAAAAGTGATTCTTTGATTTTGGTCAGCATATGCTTTTTCTACCATCCACGAAGGATTGTACATTGATTTGCTTACTAAAGTATTCAATTTAGATTGGATGCGCTCTTTTCTTACTTCTCCTTCATGCATACTCCAAAAATCAACAAAGTCTTTACTCAATGGTTCTCCATTAACTTCGTCATTTTCAATCATTTGTTGAAATTGTCTGATTCTCTCCATATCTGGTTGAGGATTAGGATTGAATTGTTGTTGAGCTCCTCCTGCTGGAAAACGATTAGCCATCAAAGGACTCAAATCAGCAACTGGCCCGAATTGTAAATCTTTTAATTCTTTAGTACTTACCCCTAAACCTAAGGCTTCTGATTCGTTTTGGATAATTGATTTTTCTACCAAATAATTCCACAAACTAGCTCGTTGTGCATAGCTATCATTACTCTGAAAACTTTTACTTCTCACTTGATATTGTCTATCAAAATCAGGATAAGTAATTTTGTTTCCAGCAATATTTCCGATGGTAGATCCACTCGTTGCTCCAATACTTCTATCACCTGACATAGAATCCATCATGATAAACGCAGCTAGTCCTAATCCAATAAGAAGGATTAAA
>Ga0209187_1003558_pt1 | contig 12854 bp, 14 predicted proteins | sample BantaG_FD_187430 | JGI IMG/M metagenome (GOLD analysis project Ga0209187, IMG submission 187430) | Marine algal microbial communities from Bantry Bay, Ireland - BantryBay_4 metaG (SPAdes) (version 2) | ecosystem: Host-associated > Algae > Red algae > Unclassified | place: Bantry Bay, Ireland... | reverse complement strand
AGAATTATTAAGGCACATTATAATCGTCGGTGCATGGACAGAGTACATTAAGAATACGCAGCTACGGCATGAATATGGATATATCCGAGTATACTGTGCGGATATATCTAGCTCAACTTTATCCAACTCAGCCCCTGATCGCGTGGCGCTGACGACCGGACCGCGCACGGCTTCTGTTGCGGATCCCGCGCCCCGCCACTGTCGATTCGCACTTGCCAGCGCTTCTACGGGCCGAGAAGCGCTGGAACCAGCCGAGCTCAATATCGTCGGACCGGATCTCGAGCGGAACTCCGCTGCCCGCGCTGCACCACTCAGAGCCGACCAGGCAGACACCGCACCGAGGGTGCCCCCAAACGGAATACCACCACCCACAGTGCCCCGCAGTCCGCCCATTGGCCCTAATGCAGATACAGCTGCGAGATTAGAAAGATCTTCGTCCAGGCCGACTGCTGCGCCACCTTGGGCAGCGACCGATGGGCTACCCCGGCTGGAGACCTGGCCGGTTGAGGAGCGCGCGCCACTGGCGCCACAGTTCGGGGCACTGCCACAGCTGCCGACCCTGCTGGCGGCGACTGCGGCAGCGTTGGGACCAAATCCCACCGTGCTGCCGTCTGGAGCCCCCGGGCCATTCGGGGCGCCACTCGCCGCACCGCTCGCCCTGCTGAGATGGCGGATCGCCCCTTCTGCCCCACTCGTGGCACCTGCGGCTCTGCCCGGGTCCGGGGGGGTAGCTGTAGCACGAGAGCTCGCCCCGAGCCGCGAGCGCTCAAACGCTCCAATAACGAGGCCCGAAAGGCGCCCCTTGTAGAGCCTCTTCAGGGCGGCGATGATGCCAGCATCGGGAGGTTGATGAACGGACGTGATGTTCGGGGGAAGAGGGCATATGGCGACTTGACCGTCTTTGAGTTTGCCGTGGGCACCGCAATTGTCGACGATTAGGATGCAAGGGAGCCGCGTGCTGCCCAGCACCGCCGGCAGGAAGACCGTATCGAACCATTTCTCGTAGATGACACCGTCCATCCAAGCCGACTTTAGGGAGAAAAAGGGCAGCGGGCAGGGGTCTCGAGGGGCCTTGAAGCACACGGGAACAGCAGCCTTACCAATGAAAGCCACAGGGACCTTGTGAGACCCCGTCTAATTGACCGCGAGGACCAGGGTGACACGATCTTTTGCCTTCATGGCCTTGCTCCCCCGAGCGCGTCGCCGACCGTCCGCGGTCACGAAGGCACGTTTAGGGAGACATTGAAAATAGAGGCCGGTTTCGTCCATGTTATAAATCTGCTCCGGGTCATAGGCGGATAGGTCTTCTCGGATCTCGACCATCCGCTGCTTTGACGCTTCAACCTCCGCCGCCGCCGAGCCACCCGTTCCCCAGAGGGAAAAGTTGACGAGGTTGTGTCGCGTGGCCCACCGCCTGATGAAGCCAGTCGACGCAGAAAAGTTGGCAACGCCGAGATGGGCGGCAATCTCCTCTGCCCGCGCCCTGAGCACCGCCATCGTCCGGGGCACCGAATCTGCTCCCAGCCCCGACACAATGTTGTACCACCGTCGTAGTTCTCGGTCGACATCAGAAAATGTTGAGCGCCGCACCCGCCGTGTCGCCACCGGCTCCTCCCGCAACTGCTTGCGGAGAGACTCGCATTGGCGCCACGCTGATTTGATGGCCTCCTCGGACACGTCAATTGAAAATGCCCGTTTAATGTCCGCCCACGTCCTGAACGCGCCCGACTCCTTCATGTTGATGAGCTTTACCTTTCGTCTAGAGTAAGCGACTGCCGCTTCTTTCTGGATGTTGGGCTCCCCTTCAGGTCGGCTCGCGGCGACGCAGTCGCCGACGCAGGAGCGGCCGCGGCCGACCCGGAAGCGACCGTGTGGAACCTGGCGGTGTCCACGGCCGCGGCTAACGCAGCTGCCGTAGAGATGTCGATCGCGTGCCGTGTCACGCGAGAAGTCGCCGGGTAGAACGTTTGCACGGCTGCCTGGGCCGCTGCCTGGGCCGCAGCACGAACAGTGCGGGTGGCTTGGGAGCTGCCCCGCGCAGGCCGGGGGGAGGAAGGGTTGGGAGGTGGGGCGGGATCCATAGCGGGCTTGTCGAGAAGAAAACTGGGGCGGTTTCAGGGGCTGGCGTCGATGCTGGTTGGGGACGCCGAGATGAAAAATGCCCGGTGACCGTGGCCACCCCTGACGACGACGACGACGGCGGTCTTCTGATTCGGGTTTTCTGTGAATCCTTAACTGTTTTTTATGGAGACGATCGAGTGCAGCACGTGTGTCGATCTCCAGGGAGGGCGATCGAGTTGCGCTCAGTTATATAATGGGTATTATTTATTGCTGACCTCTAAAAATTGGCGGTTGCAGAGTGGTTGCAATCATTCAACAGCGTACGTGGACCAATGGAAAGACTAGGAATCATGCGAGTTCCTTACAGAGTCTCCTCATGCAGCTCTGCGCACTGGAAACACACATCAGGATCTCAAGAAATCTGAAGAATTTTGTTGATCTCATGAGAAATCACAGGTCTGGCTCAGAACCCTCTCCATGCCCTCTTCAGGCCCAAGCGAGCGGCCCAAAAATCTCAGGAAATCTCATTGTGGGTTGCAATGGATCTGCGTGACTTCTGCAAGACACGTTGATTGGCTTGCAAGATTACTGGTGGCAACTCTCAGCCAATAGTACGATCGTGGCTTATCGAACAGCCAATCCGAATTCATTTCTATGCTGTGTTGTCGGGTCTGCCTCCCTTCTCCATGCAACCGCCATTTTTTGGAGGTTAGCAATAAGTGGGACGTATATAACGGCGCAATGACTGTACCACACAACTCTGGGGTGTGCAGAGCGTGTACAGTGCGATCTCGTTACAGTGTGTATTTGCATTTGCGACGCGGGGCCACTTTATAGTAGCCTGCTTCGAATTCACATTTAGATCATATTTTCGGGTGTGTCACTGCAAGATTGGGCGCAATACCACCGTACTTGCGTCCGGTTGTCGTCTGGAAACTTGCACTGACTCAAAGCCGACGAGCAGCAAGCAAGAGGGCCAAGGCCTACAGAGACGGTGTCTGCCAACAGCACCATCAAACAAGCGACTGGAAAAAAAAACAGCTCTGCAGCTACGCTAGTCTTCGTCCTCTCCTGCGAGATCCATATCGACCTCCGGAGCGATTGTGCTCGTGTCACCCGCGACGACAAAGCACCTCTGCTCCGCACGGCCTCTCTCTTCCTCCGACACCCCACAAAGTCTACAACCAAGCGAGTGTTTGTCAACAGAGAGACCACCTCTGACACGTCCGTATGGACGCTGTCAGCTACGGGTAGAACCCCATGCAGCTGTATGTGCACCACAGCGGCGATATTTTTAGTCGCGACTGAGAGACTCTGCTAACACGACTGGAGAAGTTGATGGTCCGTAGGGGGGAAAGGGCCGCGGGCAAGCGGGTGGTAATTTGATGGTGGGGGGGTGGTGTGCCGTGCGGTGGCGGCGAAGGCTGTCTCACTGCATGACAACGCGGGCACATACTTTGTGTCTGGGTCAGCAGTCCCATGGAATAACGTCGCTGCAGTGTGTTTTATTGCAGTAAGGTCCGGCTCGTTTATACGACCCGGTCGTATAAACAAGCGCCCTAAAGTCCATCTCATCTTATTAGTCCTACGGAAAAACAGCTCGGGTTTCGGCACATGCACACCAATCGACCCCAAACTTTGTAAAGGTATCAGAGGGTGGCCCTCGGGTCCTCAGAAAAAATAACGGAGCACGAAGCGCAGCAAATATCACCCGTTGATGCCCTCTTCCGCATTCGTATCGATCAGGGACATAAGATCCGCCCGATTCTCGACAGCACCCGATTTATCACTGACCAAATCGGGAGGAATGCAAGGACAGGGATGCAACGTTTTCAGCCTCGTGAGCCCAATGTTCAAATCTCGTGATGCCACGGGGATAAGGAGAGGGGACGATGATAGCGGACCAAAGGAAGAGACTTCACCGAGAACAAGTACCGTACAGTCATTGCGCATCTTTATGTGTCCCGCTTAAAAGGTACTCTGCTTTACAAGTGAGCACACCTCGATCGCAGTCCGATGCGATCGACCCCGATGAGGTCTCTCGATCGCTTCGGATTGGTTAGATTTTGTAGTAGACACGGTCTGAATATTTGTAATGAGCGGTCCGTCGTCGTCGCCTGGTCACAGCGGGTCACCGCATTGTGCCGTCCTCGTCCCCGCAACCCCCACCGTCACTGCCAAATGAGCTCCCGTCGACTGCTCGCGTCCTTCTTCCCGGGCGCGACGGTGTCCCGAGCTCCTGACCCCCCGTCGCCACTCACACCGCCACCCTCGACTCCACCCTACCACCCCCAACCGCCATCCGCGGCATCCGCCGCAGCCGTGGCTTCAAACAAGATCATCGGGCCTGCCGCGACTCGCCCTCCGCCTCAAGCCACGAGGGGCAGCGCTGGTACGATGCGCAAGCCGCGTCAATCGTTAACGATCGACGAAAAGCTCAAGATGAGGTGAAGGAGTCGGGCGAGTATAGGACGTTAGCAGATATCAAAGAAGCATTTCCCAAGTCCGTCTCGGAGTCGGCCTTTCAAGATGCGTGGCGTCAACGTGACACCCTCAACACGCGGTCTAGGGAGGAGCCCGGGACCACAAGGCGTCTCCGACAATCCACTTTTTCGGACGCCGACCTTGAGTTGCGGCGGTGGTACAACATTTGTGCCGGGCTGGAAGCAGTATCTCTGACCCTAGCGGGCTTTGCGCGCCGGTGGGCAAAGCGGCGCAACCCCGTGAATATCTTACTCTGGGGTACCGGTGGGTCGGCAGCGGCTGACTTGGAGGCCTCACGGCAGCGGATGAGAGAGATCCGGGGTCAATTCTAGGCGTTCGACCCGGAGCAAATTGATAATATGGACGAGGCCGGTCTCTACGTTCGGTTTCTCCCAAACCGTGCGTACGTTTCGGCGGGCAGCAGACGACGGGCTAGGGGCAGCAAGGCCATGAAGAACGAGGATGGCGTGACCCTGGTGCTTGCAGTCAACGGTACGGGGTCTCACGAGATCCCAGTGGCAATCATTGGCAAGGCGGCGATTCCCTTGGGCTTTTAATCCCCACGAGCCCTATGCCCTCTTCTCTACTTCTCTCAACCGTCGGCCTGGATGGATGGCGGCGTGTACCACAAATTGTTTAACACCGTCTTTGTACCGGACTTCCGCGCAAAAATACGGCTACCCTGTGTCCTTGTCGTCGACAATTGCGAAGCACACGGCGAGCTCGAGCACCCCTAAGTCGCTATTTGCCCTCTTCCACCCAACGATACGTCTGTGCATCAGCCTCTCGATGCTGGCATTCTCGCCGGACAGAGGAGGCGCTGCAAAAGACTTCTTTTGAGTTTGGATCTCGGGGCTCTTGAGCGGTCGAGGCTGTCGCCGATCGCGGCGGCTCGGGAGAATGGGCCTCCCCTGGACTACCAGGGGAGGCCCATTCTCCCGGGTAGGCGTGGGTGCCCCGTGTCGGTGGCTCGCAGCCCTGGATCCACCCAGACGGGGGCGGCGGCCGGCGGTGTTGCCACGGCGGGCAACGAGGTATCTTTACTCTCTCCTGCGCCCAACTGGAACCCGGCATGGCTGTATAGCAAGTGGTGACGGCGCTGCCTCGTGCCGCTCGAGGAGCAGTGGCGGCCAGACGCCGGCCGGTAGAGCAGCGTGCGCCCCTCTTGGCCGTGTCATCTGTGGTGATAGCCCAGCCACCACCGGAGGCTATGCCGCCGCACGTGAGGCTTGCGCAGCACCACGCGGGTAAGCAGGAGGCAGCGGCACTGCGACGAGTTCAGCCGCTGCCGCGGCCGCCCATCAAGAGATTGGGGGCGCCGATTTTGGAGGCGCCACCGCCTTGACCCCGAGTACCGGCCCTGGTGGCTCCACAAGCGTGCTGCTTGAGCGCTCTGCAGAGAAGGGTGGCACGGGTCGCGTCAGTTATGCGTTTGGGGGCGCCCTGGGTGAGGCAGCTGCCTGGACGGAAGCAGGGGGTGCCACGCTGGCCGCGGAATTCCTCCTAAGATCGGCGCTGACAACGCCGCGCTTCTCCAGAAAAAACACATTCTCGTTGGGGGAAGCGCCAGTACTCCCATTGGGTGATATGGCTGAACCTAGCCCCAGTATCTCATCTGGGGTGGGACCGGGCGGTCCCGGATCTTCGTCGGGGGGGGTTTCTAAAGGCGGTGTGGAGCGGGGCAATCAGTCGGGCGTCTCCGCTGCATCCCCCGAGGGTGCACCGGCGGGCGAGCCGGTGAGCGCTGTGGCGAGCGCACCAGCGGCTGCCCCAACGACCACCTTGCAAGAGGCACGCATCTCGTGTGCAACTCGCGTGGCGGGCGGTCTTGGTGGATCCAGTGTCGGCCACGTCTTGGCCGCCGCCCCAATCTACACGCCTCCGACTGTGGCCGGGCTACCGGCTGACCCAGCTCCCCCGGTGCCCAACGTGTGGACCGCCGCCTTCGAGACGCGCATTACCCTTCACCCCGCTTGTAGGCGGAGGTTGCGTCCCGCGCGGGGGCGGGCCGCCCCGCCGCGACCAGGACATGTCCGAGATTGCCCAAGCGGAATGAGAGGCGATGGACCCAGCAACAGTTTCACACTACTGGGTATAAGCACGAATTTTACCGACGGTAATGGAGGCATCGGTGACGGCACTGCACGGGTCGTATCGATTTTTTTACGGTCTGTCGGACAGGACATGGAACGATCACTGACAAACATGCAGGGCTGCTCTTTAGGTGCACGTTGTTTTGGTGACGCTGGGGGGGTGGAGCGCGCGCGTGTGGTGAAGACGTGGCTCGGGTTAGAGTGTGATGCAGAGGCCATCTTAGACACTGCCGACGCCGAGCTGTGGGCAGTGTCTTCGGCGGGCTAGAAGGACGCTGACGCTGATAATGAGCCAGAGGAAGAAGAAGAGGACAAAGGATTAAAATACAAAGACGTTAATGTGCAAAGGGGTGCTACGGCTGACATGTAAGCGCATGCTCGGACACCGTAGATTAGGAGCATAAGATAGTTCACGAGCCGGCCTCCAATCTTAGTCCACGAAAGAAGTCAATAACAGTCGTCTCCCGCGAAGTAACGCACAATCGTTCGTCCCTGACAAAGTCTGCCGCAAGCAGGCGTAGTTGACGATCTAAAGCACATGCGGGCGTCCCGTGGAAACCCAGGCACCAGCAGTCGTTGCCTTTGACGTAAGGAACAAACAGTCGTCCCGCACAAACTCAGACACAAGCAGTCATCGCTGATCAAGACATTACACAGGCTGTCGCCCCCTAAAACCTCAGGCACAAGCAGTCTTCACCGACGAACTGAAGCACAAGCAAAATCTGCAGTTCACTATCTGATCAACCGGAAGTCGTCATCCGCGAGCTAATGCACCGGCAGTCGTCCCCCGCAAACTCAGGCACGAGCAGTGGGGTCCACAGAACTGAGGAACAAGGATAATATGCAGAGAGACAAAGTCGAACAAGACGGGTCAGCGTCCAACATATGCACGGTTTGATGAACAGGCTCAATGTAATATCAGCTTATGTGCTCCTCGCCTGGCTCATGCCTCATGCACACCTCTGGCAGAAATGCACCATGCCAGTAGATAGCAGGGCAATGCAGAACCCAGACTCCCTTGCACAATCGAGGGGGAGCGGTACGACGCAGTGGACACGATGTATCGGTGGGGCGTGCGGTGGTGCTCCATACCGTACGGTGTTGAGTGTTGACACTCGCAGGCAGGGGCTGTACACTTACAGTAAGTGCTGTGTGTAGCAACGGGGAAACAAAAACCTCAATGAGGGCTTTCGTCCAAAAATAGTCCTTGTGCCTGTAGTCGCCGCCCCCATTGCTGTAGTCCTTTTCCGCCGCGTGGAGCGCGGCGTCCTCGGCCGCACTCTTCCGGGCGCTAATCCTGCCGCTGCCGCACACCTGTCGCCGTTTTGGTAGCCTTTCCAGCACTAACAGCGCGCAATGGACCTCAGAAGTAGACCGGCGCGTATCGGTCTCCGGACAGGGCGTGAAGTCATCACGGAGGAGCGGTGGGGGAAGGGCAAGTGTACTGTGCATAAAGGGGGGGTTCCAGGGATGGAAAAGGCGGAGCAACGTTCAACAAGCCTCCTGCTCGCGACGCAGGAAAGCTGGCTGCCGGATTTAGTATGCCTCCGGCGGCGCTGCTCGAGCCAAATCTTTGGGTCATCCGACCTAAATCCGAGGCGGCTTGGGTGGAGATTTCTTTTTTGAGATGCCAGATATTTACTCCAAACAATCGCAACGGACCTACCGAACTCGATGCGATGACTTGCATTTTCCTCGCCAGCACGTAGCTCAACCGGTCGGCTGACTGCCTGATGGCGCCTTCGGGATGGTGCATGACTCGGACCTGCCGCAGACCTGAATTAACAGTCAGCCGACGGTCTGACAGAATCAATTGGATGGATACAGCGCGCACTGAACGTTGCAGACCAAAGGAAGGGAGCGGTTGATGATATGGCGGGAATATTCCGCGGTCACCCAGCCAGATACGCTCGTAGTCAAATCTGTCGCAGGGGTAACAGGCAGGAGACCTTTATTATTCCTACGATTGGGGGCTGTGCGAGGCTCCAGTAGAGCTGAGACACGAATCGTGGGCAGCAGTGGTACCGCCGGACAAAGCAGCGAGTGCGCAGCGACTCGCAATTTTAATGGGACCCAGCGAGAGCATGGGGCTCGAGCAGCTTCCGAGCCGCCCAGCACCCTTCAGTTGCCGACGTCATGGTCTCCTCCCTCTCATCCCCTTGACGCCTGAGCCCTTTGCTTGATATCTCCCGCCTGCCCACCAGCTCTCACACCCCATCCCCAGGCGCACATCCCACCTTGCCGCGCGCACGACGCTGACCACCCCCTCCATTGCTTGGGCGCGTCGCGATAGCTATCGGCACTAAATCGGTAGGTGGAGCTGTGCAATTTGAGACTACGGCCCTGCCCAGGGCGGCGATCGCTGCGCCGCCACCTGGTCGCGACGTGCCGTATGTGCCACTGGCACAGTTGCCTGCCTCATCCGAGGCGGCCAGCCGGCCGCTATTGCTCGTGTTGCCCACGCGGCCGCGTGAAATCATAGCTGCGTTCACCAGTTCGGCTCGGGCGGGCGGCCACACGACGCAGGGTGGCGGCGAGACAGCTGTTGCGGCTATGTATGGGACATCTGATCCCTATTCTCCTCACCGCGCGGCCGCGTTGGATGCGAGTGGCGGCGGGGCCGGCGTGCCAGAGCCCCGCCCAGTCGCCGGCGTCCATTGTATCACAGCCCGTGCGATCGAGGCCCGGACCATTCGCGCTGCTAAAAAAAAACATAGAGACCCAACCTACAAGTATGGGACTGCAAGAACTTCAAAATAGATTGCAGCAGTGCCAAGAATATGTTGGCCTACACTCATCCTCGGGCGATCAACGCAGAACAGGCGAGCACGCTAGGACACCCAAATATCAGACGTGTCACCAGACTATTGAATTTGCTGGCCATGTGGCCACCCACATGTGGAGTCGACGCCCCGCTCCGACCGCTGCTTACTTCATTTTGAAGGTGTAAGTTTTTCGTTTCGTTTCTGCCAGATGCGTCCACACTGGAAGTGCGCGTTGCTGGGTTGAAAAGCGGCCAACGCTAAGTTGGCACGATTGCAGGAAGTTCGCTACCAAATCGGCACAGGCGGGCCCCGTAATTCCGAAAGACGCTTGGATCAGTAACAGTTGAAAGAGTCGCATTTCTCCTGCGCCACAGCAGGAGCGCGACGCGCACACTTCTTTCGCGCCAGTTTACCAACGTACAATCAAGCGCTTAGTTGGCACGATTGCAGGAAGTTCGCCACCAAATCGGCACAGGCGGGCCCCGTAATTCCGAAAGACGCTTGGATCAGTAACAGTTGAAAGAGTCGCATTTCTCCTGCGCCACAGCAGGAGCGCAACGCGCACACTTCTTTCGCGCCAGTTTGCCCACGTACGATCAAGTTAGCATATCCTTAACTACTGGAGTGTGGATGCCACTTCACATTCGACATCCTCTGCACCGCGCGTGCTGGCTTCCGTGCGTCGCAGTCATCGCGCCCGTCTTGATCCGGCGCGCCGTCACCGGCGCGATCGGTTCTTGGTGGGCGCGCCTGACACACCGACAGCTAGGTGCCTCTCTCGGACGCCGGGCCACAGGACAAGACCGGTTTGACTGACCGACTGTTGGAGGGGGAGTTCATAACTCGGACCGGATATTCGCTTGCTGGTTTGCACGGTTGTCCCCTTGCCGATTGCTTCTGGCATAAAACGGTTCTTGGGGCGCCCGTACAGTTCACTAGGGATCTTGAGGTTGTATGCTTCGGTGGATTCTCACACCAGAAGGGTTGCTTCCCAGTACGGATTCCTCCTAAGACCTTGGGGTCTCGGCCGCGAGCGTTGGTATATTCTTTCGGGGGACCAATCCAGGAATCGGTATCCGCAGGGGATTTTTGCCGGTGGACTGCGGAACGAAGGCCCTGATCTCTCTATGAACCGGGGACACTTTGCGGCTGGCAGCCCCCTTATCATCTTCACCACGCTATCTATTCTGCAGCACGTGATTGTCACGTGTCAACTCTCTCGTATAGCGCCAAGGTCGATAGAGTTAATCGTTCAGACGAGATACGTGGGTTTGCTGCGTCCAGATACATTTCTACGGCACCTCATAGGAACTCTGCGGATAGGCTGAGGTCCATTGCGCCATAATTCTCAGATGTAGCCGCAGTGGCGAGCTTTCAAGCACCGCCGTCCAATTTGTTATTAGTTATATATACACTCATAAATTTGCTCTCGCCAGGGCGGCCTGATGGCTTAGTTGGTAGAGCATTTGACTAGTACCCCGCTAAATGTGTGGCATGAGATCAAAAGGTCCCGAGTTCAAATCTCGGTCAGGCCTCGGATATGTTTTTTTTTCTTGAGCAGCTGCAGTGTCGTCGGCACTCGCTGCCCGGCGTGCCCACAGCGCTGTGCTGAATAAGTGGGGTCGGAGCACATTGGCCTTTTTCCCGATGCGGAACACACAGTCTGGTGTGTGGACCCCCCCAAACGTGGTCGTGGGTGCAGGTATTCAACACATTTGGTTGTTAACAAAAGTTGGGGTCACCGTTGATTTGTCCGCTTTACACCAACAGTTGCGTATAATCATGACGAGTACAGATATACGGTGTCCGCATGCCAACGATGAGCCCGTCAGCGCTTCACAGCGGAATGAGCAAAAAGGGCGAATGCCGCCATAATGCCGTGGTCCCGATGTGGCAGCGTCTGCGGTCTGATGTGATACACTGCGCGGCGTACAACGCATTCTGCGGGAAAATCTCCCCACAGTAAGCACAGCAGTAGCAGGGGACGAGTGACCCAACTGCTGTACACGACCACTGCGTGGAAGGCACAGGAGCATCTCCGTTACTTCCATTGAAACGCCAGCCAGAAACACATTCCTAATGCAATCCACCAACAGAGAAGCTCGGAAGCCGCGCAGGCAAGAAACAAGTGCCACTGAGCTCACTGGGTATCCCCTCAAGCTGGACCATCGCCCGTACACATGCACGTCCACGCGGAGAACAATGTCAGGCGATGACGTAACCATGAGCAATGTCTTGCAGCGTGACCTCATCTGTTCATGCCCACAACTCAACCCAGGGCACGTACGTAGCCGCATGATGAAGAGCGCCATCATGGTAAGCTCCTCCTCCAGCCAGCGCCACATGAACAACGCACCGGGGGAGTCTGGCTCATGCGCAGCGTCTCCCAACGACGGTCACCACCGCTGCCGCTGGCAGGGCAACGGCCAAATTCTCGTCCTCCACGGCGAACTGCAGAAAGAACTGGCCCGATTCCCGGAGGCGGGTCGGACATCATGTTTCATCACCGGTCTCGTGCGCCATGCAAGGCGTTGCATGGGTCCATTGGACCATTGAGGACCGAACGGCGCCAGCCTATTGGCACTCACAGAGGTATCACCACCGCGTTGCAGGGAGATATTACACATTTGGGCATTGTGCATCGAACCTCGCAGAATGTTCCGAGCTTCACTCCCGTCGAACGCCCAATGCCGATTCAAAATGCCGCGGCCGCACACACCAGAATGTGTGTTCTGCATAGGGAAAAAGGCCAATGTGCTCCGACCCCACTGGGGCAGCACAGCGCAGGACGTCTTCGAGGATGTGGCATGTACACCAAATGGTAGCCTTCTTTGAATTTTACCGGACTCTCGAACAAGATGAAGTCGACACGAACCGCCCGAGTGACTCCTTCCCACATATAGTGTGCCCCAAGAAGCTCGGAATGCGATATCAACTACGAGAAGAAGCGGGATTGTCTGCGGGCAAGTACTCTATTTTGCATTAGTCTTCTTAAATCTGTGGGATGCTTCTGGCGACCATTCCCCTCTCTAGGTGAACGGATCCGACCCACGCCTCTCGGGACCATCACCTCTCCGCCGCGGTCCACCGCCTGCCCCGTCTCGACTGGCTTCCTCCCCCTCCGCCTCGGCTCCGCGCTGCCCCGCCCTCTCTTGAACCTATATTCCTTGACAAGGTGTATGGTCGACTGACGTTCTTCGCGGGTGTTCCCGGTAGGCAACACCGCTACCCCGAAAGGCCATCGCAATGCTGCCCACCCCTCCCACAAGAGCTCCGCGACCCTCCTGCGGCCGCTCCACAGCCAACCTCCCCCGTCCCTCACCCGTAAAAACAGCTTCTCGGCCATTGCCCGTCGTGACTTGCTGTTTTAGCGAGTCTCCCGTGGGCCTCCGGCGATCAAAATCCTGTACAAGTTGGCGGGCGCGCACGGAATGTTCGGGGGGTGGGGACT
>Ga0209187_1003557_pt1 | contig 12855 bp, 7 predicted proteins | sample BantaG_FD_187430 | JGI IMG/M metagenome (GOLD analysis project Ga0209187, IMG submission 187430) | Marine algal microbial communities from Bantry Bay, Ireland - BantryBay_4 metaG (SPAdes) (version 2) | ecosystem: Host-associated > Algae > Red algae > Unclassified | place: Bantry Bay, Ireland... | reverse complement strand
GTCAAGATACTGTGAATATTCTCTTTCAATGATACCTTGTGCAAAAGCTGAACTCGAAAATAGTGTTAAAACAAAAGCGTAAATTAAATTTTTCATATGGATAATTTTTGATTGTGAATAATATCGTAGTGTGCATTTTCGATATATACCCAGTTGACGGGCTCTCTTAAAAGAATGTTACATCCAGGTTAAGAAAAAGTTAGAGCTTGTCGACGAATGAACTATTATAATCTACCAGTTGAAGAATTTTATAGTCAAGTTAATAGATTTTATTTACTGATGTGTTCGTTTATTTAAAAAGGGGTTAATAGTAAAGTGTATAAAGTAGAATTTTTATTGATTGGAAATAGTTGCATGTAGTACCAAATCGTTCATCACCTTCACAGCATGTGGTTTTAACGGGTGTTATATAACGTACCCCATTTAACATTCATTAGAGAAAGAATTACAGCTGCCATGTGTTTGCATTTTCGATCATATGGACAATTACAAGTTGAATTTATTGTTTTACCAACCATTTCTATATTTATTACGTATATAGAAGTGCCATCTATTTGGCATGTCACTTTATTCTTTTGTAGACTTATGTTATTTACTTTTGGAATGTAATCGTAAGCTCTCCCGAGAATTATTGTTTCAAAAATACTGTCCAATTGGAATTCCTGAAGATTTTGAATCCAAGTGGGTAAATCATTATCATTTGTAATAGCTATTTTCATATGGTTAAAGTTTTATTTTTTCTGGAAACCCTCTTAATATTTACTTATCCCTATTGGGTGTCTAAGCAAAATTTATTTACCAAAATCTTTTTTTTCTCTGACTTTCAGAGTTTAGTCGTAGGAGTTATATGATGTATAAAGTTATGGTAATAAGAGTGGGAGCAGTAAAATTTTGTCTGCCACAACATAAATTATAATCTTACTTCAATGATCTTATGGAAAAAATTACAAAATTAAATTACTTTCAAGTATTATTAGAAAACACAAAAACTGAAATTTAAAATTTATAATATATGAATCGAATAATAATATCTTTCTTGTTTTTATTTGCGATTACTTTAGCAAGCGGGCAAGTAACACTGAGTGAATATTCTGCATCAAATTTAGCAAATTACTTTGATGATTTTGAAGCTTATGATGATTGGGTAGAGTTACATAACGAGTCAGATATGCCTGTAGATATTTCTGGTTGGTATATCTCTGATAAGAGTGACAAACCAACAAAGTATCAATTTCCAGAGGGAACTATAATTCCTGCTAATGGATATAAAATGGTTGTATGTTCAGGAAGAGACCTTCAAAATACAGGTGAGGTTCATACAAATTTTAAATTATCTCAAACAGAGAGAAAAGATATTCTATTACTTTCTAATGCAGCTGAGGAAGAGGTGGATTTCACAGAATTGGTCATTACTAACGAAAACCATTCTGTGGCAAAGATGGATGGAGTATGGATGATTGATTTATCGCCTACACCTAACGATGACAATGATGCGGAGTATACAAGATATGCAACGGCGCCGACCATTCAGCTCGAAGCTGGATTCTACAGTGAATCTGTAACAGTAGAAATTGTAAATAATGAAGAGAACTCTATACTTAGATACTCTACTGATGGCAATAGAGTTAGACCTAATTCGCCTATTTATGCTGGACCAATAAACATAGATGCTACAACTGTGGTAAAGGCAAGATCTTACAGTAACGACAGTTCTGTTAGACCAAGTAGAATGGATTTCTCCACTTACTTTATTAATGAGGAATTCACATTGCCAGTATTCTCTGTTGCTGCTGATGGATTACAGGATTTAGCAAATGATAACGATGGACAAGGTGGATATAGTCGTCCTGTTGGTTCAGTAGAATACTTTAATGTAGACAAAGAAAGAGAGTCTTTTTCTTACGGTGAATTAAATAGGCATGGCCAAGATTCTTGGAGATTAAACCATAGAAGTCTTGATTATATTTGTCGAGATGAGATGGGATATACAAAAGCCATAAAAGCAGAACTATTTCCACAAAAAAAGAGAGATGAATTTCAAAGATTAATGTTCAGAGCTTCTGGTGATGATAACTACCCTGCTATTGCAGGGGTGGACCATGAGGGATCTGCGCATGTGAGAGACGAGTATGTTCATGCTTTAGCTCTAGAGGGAGGAATGGAACTGGATGTACGTACACCACAAAGAGCTATCGTGTTTTTAAATGGAGATTATTGGGGAGTATATGGACTTAGAGAAAAAATAGCCGATCATGATTATATAGGAGAATACTACGATCAGGGAAAATTTGATATACAATTCAACTCTACGTGGGGTAATTTCGAGCAAAGATATGGAGGAGAAGCTGCGGCTAATGATTGGTTACAGCTACAAGATTTCATCCTGAATAGTAATATGGGTGACGAATCTAACTATAACTATGTAGATAGCCTACTTAATACAACTAGTCTTATAGATTGGATACTTATAAATACCAATACTGTTGCTGCTGATTGGTTACAATGGAATACTGGATGGTGGAGAGGAATGGATCCAGATGGTAAACATAAAAAGTGGGGGTATATCGTATGGGATTTAGATGCAACATTTGATTATTATATTAATTATACAGGAGTGCCGAATACAGATCCTGATGCTGTACCATGTGATATCGAGGCACTATTCCAATGGGTGCCTCAATGCCAACAAAATGTGATCTTTCTTAGATTACTAGATCAGAACGCAGAGTTTAGAGAGTTATATTATCAGCGATATGCAGACATGATGAATACAGTTTTTTCTTGTGAAAATATGTTAACAACACTTGATAGAATGATCGCAGAAATCGAACCAGAAATGCCAAGGCAAGTGGCAAGATGGGCAGGTCCTGGAGATTCTATGCAAGAGTGGGAGGAAAACGTAGCTAGGTTGAGAGGCTTTATTGAAGAGAGGTGTACACTTATTGATGATGGTGCATTGGAATGTTATGATGAGTTGTCTGGACCATTTGAAGTGACACTTTTGACACAGCCAGACGGAATTGGCGAGATAGATTTTAATTCATTAGACATAGAAGAGTTTCCTTGGGTTGGTAACTATTTTGGTGGCATGAAAAATAAAATCAAAGCAAAAGTATTCAATGATTTCGAAGATGAATACGTATTTAGTCACTGGGAAAGCACTTCTGGTAATGTGATATTCCCTGATGCGAATTCTAGAAAAGCGGATATTGAATTGACAGCTAATGATACATTGATTGCTGTGTTTGATATCTTCTCTAGTACAGAAGACCTATTTGAAGAGAAAGGGTTTTCTTTGTTTCCTAATCCTGCATCAGATGTTATGCAGTTGAACTACAGCATAGATCAATCTTCTGACGTTCAGATCTCGATGATAGATGCAAATGGAAGATCTATAATGATTAGTTCAGAGACAGGCGTGTCTGCAGGAGCAAAATCACTAAGTATAGACCTTCAACAACACAACTTAGTATCTGGAGTATATGTTCTGAACATTAAAATGAACAATGAGAATATCAATAGAAAAGTAACTGTGATCCGTTAAGTTTCTATGATGATAAAATATAGAAAGCATCTTCTGAATTAACTCAGGAGATGCTTTTTGTTTTTGGGAGGTGTTCTGTGATCAGTAAATTGTAGCGAAGGGTGTATGAACCCTTTTTTCCTTTCTTTTGTATTTCGTCTGCGATATAAGATACATTGTGTGCAGATTATATTCGCTATGCCGTCCAGGGTAAGTTATTGCATTAGTGCCATTGGATATTAACAACCATCCCTATCCTCTAATCGGCTACCAAATTTATTTGGTATGATATCTAATCTTTGGCAGCAATTTCGTCATAGTCAGATAATTTATGTTCCGAAAAAATTAAGAACGCCATTAGGTGCTGTTTTACCTTCCTATTTCATGTGGTAGATATCAACCATCCATTATTTATTACGGTTCTCCAGTTGAAATAATAATCATTTAAAAGCGCAGCGGTCTAACGTCGAATAGTCGAAATGCAAAGCGGTCTACAAATCAAAAAGCAAACTAGTCCACGAATCAAAAAGCGAAACATTACAACCCCGAACTCCCAAAAAAATCCATTACTTTTGGCAGTACGATAAACACAATTCGCAAAAAAAATAGCACATGAAAATATTCAAAGTATCCTTTAAAAATATCAATAACCTAAAAGGGGAGAATACGATAGCATTTGATAGTGAGCCGTTAAGTTCTGCAGGAATATTTGCGATTACAGGACCGACTGGTTCGGGTAAGTCGACTATTCTAGATGTGATAACTTTGGCATTGTTCAATAAGATTCCGAGGTTCAAGGGGTCGATTAGTAAGAATGCGATTGAGGGGATGGGATCAGTGATCACGCATCATACGACAGATGCCTATGCTAGGATAGAATATGAAATAAGGGGACAGCGGTATACTTCAGAATGGATCACCAAGAATACAAAGGCAGGGAAGTTAGTTGATTATGAAATGTTTATCTACGATGCATCGGGAAAGCCACTAGATCTCAAGAAAAGTGAGGTGCCAGGCCATAATGAAACAATAATTGGTCTAAAATATGATCAATTCGTAAAATCGATAATCCTGTCTCAGGGACAATTCGCTAAGTTCCTTAAAGCGAGTAAAGATGAGAGAGGTCAGTTATTAGAAAACTTAACAGGTTCTTCTATCTATCGAAAAATAGGAATTGCGACATTTGAAAAACATAAAGAGATAAAGAATGCTGTATTGATGGAAAAAGATAGACTGGAGAATATCACTTGTCTATCAGAAGAAGCAAGAACGGAATTACAATCTGATATTAAGGAAGCCGAAAAACAGAAAAAAGCCAGTGATCAATCCTTGGTGAAACTGAACCAACAGCAAAAAGTCAAAACAGAAATAAGAAAATACACCTCAGAACTACAACAAGTCAAAGTCGACGAGAAGAAGGTGCAATCAGAAGAAGCAATCTTCGAAAGTCATAAGAATAGACTTGATATCTATGATAAACTGTCTCCGCTTAGAGGGGAGATGACGAGATATCAAGATGCAACGAAATCTTGGAATAATCTTAGAATTCAAATAGAAGCAATAAATAATGAATATGAACTAGCGAAAGAGGCGTTCGATGCGACAATTAGTGGTATGTCTACTCTGACAAATCAAACGGTAACGGCAGATAGTTTCTCCGCAATAATGAGTGCATTCGAAAAAGAAATAAATACCCTCGACCAAGAAATAAAACATACTATATCAAAAGGCAGTGAAGCGAGATCACGAATCGTTATCAAAGCTAATAAGGCAGGCATACCTTTAGGAGATAAGCCTTCTTCAGCAGTATCATTGCCTATATTGAATGAAAGGAAACAAGAGGCACTGTCATTACTCCAAGAAGCAAATCTAAACTCAGGAAGTAATGCTTCAGATATAAGAATGAAGATTAAATCAGATTCTGATAATTTGCTGGAACTTAGAGAAATTGTACACGCTAGATCACACAAAACAGAAGTTGATCAGAAGCTAGTTGTCTGTCAGCAAAAGGCAACCGAATATCAAGAAGCAATTAGTAAATATGCTCCCTTGGTAAAAACAACAGGTGAATTAATCGATGCGACCAATGATAAAATCGAATTGCTAAAAAAGCGAAAACAAGATCAGCTATTGATAGCATCATTGACAGATCACAGATCTAAACTTACAGACGGAGAACCATGTCCACTTTGTGGGGCAGAGCACCATCCTTGGGCAGAGCACTCTCCGGAGCAATCAAGCGATATTGATGATAAAATAACTGTTGCATCACAGGAACTAGTAAGAATCCAAAAGGAATTGCAAATACATAGGCATCAATTAACTACAAACGAAGCTTCTGCAAAATTGAACTTGGCGAGGCAGACCGAACTAGAACAGGAAGTGCAAAAGATAACTCTATCAATATCAGAAAGGCTAGAAAAATATAAAGGGGAGGAGTCAACTGAAATAACTACATTAGCTGCAAGCATACAGACCTTAGAACATAAGATAAATATTCAAACCAAGGCTGTAGGTGCGATAGAAGAACTCGTTATAATAGATGAGCTACTCCTTGATTTCGAAGCATTGGATAAGGTGACCGCCGAGTATAAAAAACTGGATAAAAAGCGAAAATCAAAATATACTGGTGATAACGTCTCAGATGATTGTAACCAACTCCAAAACAAGCATGTAAAAGCAAAAACAGGCATAGCAACTTGTAAATCGAGACTTGAGAATTCGGAGAAATCACTCAAAGAGGCAAATCAAATAATAGCTGAAAATAAGGCCAAGTTGGAGCCAGTTCTTTCGGCATTAGGTTTCGTGGATGTACAATCAGCCAGTACACAGTTGATTTCAGAAAGTGAATTGACATCATTGAAATCAAAAAAGGACCGGATACAAAAAACTAAAATAGAGATCGCTACTAAAGTGGAAACGCTGAATAGTCAATTGGATATAGCTGTGAAAAGTGATGATGAAAAGGAACTAACGTTAGAAGCTGTAAATGCCCAGATATTAGAAAAAGAAAGTCAGAGAGAGCAAAGCATAAAGTCGGGAGCAGAAAAATCTGCATTATTAAAGAAGGATGATGAAGATCAAGCAAGACTGAAAAACAAAGCAGGCGAGTTAGATAAGCTAAATACTAAACTCGAAAAATGGGATCTACTGAACAAAATGATCGGGGATAGGAACGGTAATAAATTTGCCAATTTTGCACAAGGGTTGACGCTTCAGAATCTATTGGTATTTGCCAATAGAAGGTTACAGAATCTCACTGATCGATACTTACTAAACAAGCCTGTGGATGATGGTCCGCTTACAGTATTGGATCAATATCAAGGAAATATACAGCGGTCTGTCACCACGCTATCAGGTGGAGAATCATTTTTAATCAGTCTGGCATTGGCACTTAGTTTATCAGATATGGCTTCTAAAAATGTAAAGCTAGAAAGTCTGTTCATAGATGAAGGGTTTGGGACACTTGATCAAGAAACGCTCGAAATAGCCATGAATACTCTTGAGAAACTTCAGACAGAATCACAGAAAACAGTAGGTGTAATTTCGCACGTAGAGACATTGAAGGAGCGAATCAACGTACAGATAAAACTGCAAAAGGATGCGATGGGGTATAGTTCTATCTTAGTCGAAAGTTGATCTAGACGAATGGTTTATATTTTAGGGGAATAAAATTTTAAATTTATGAAAGTTAATTTAATCAACGAATACAAAGATCGTTTCAAAGCGCACTTACAATCGGTGGATCATATAGACAATGCTTTCTATTTTGACATTATCGATAATTGGAAGGTAAACTGGAATATAGAAGGGAAAAGCTTCAGCCAGATCTATGATGCCAGTCTGCAATCAGATGTATCGGGCAGGCTGTGGGGAGGGAGCCGGAATTCACCGAAGTCGATGATGATCACTCTGATAGAAAAGAATGAAGATTTTATGCGTCCATGCTTCAGAGACCTATTTAATGAGACACTTGATCTTGGATTACGATTGGATAGATTTGGCTATCATGCTGATCAGATATTACAACCAATGATGGGCAAGAATCCGAAATTGTCTACTCATTATCATAATGATCGATCAATCCTTTGTCTTTATCTTGCTTTAGAATATCCAAACAAATATTGCCTATTCGACTATACTTCTTTTCTCAAAATGATGGAGAAGTTTGAATCTAGGAACATTCCGACTAAAGTAGAAGTAGAACGATACTACAAATCATGCCGAGGCATATTTAAGTTGATCACCAAAGATGAAGAATTCGTAGATTTGATCAAGAAACATACGAAGAAAGAGAATATAGATTTGATGCTAATGTCTATCTTTATGGAGTATGTTGCTAAGTATTGAAGAAACACAACAGAAATATTATTAATAAGCGATAAAATATTATGAAACTCCGATGACTGAGCTTTAGTGACCGTGGAAATAATAAAGGCCTTTTAGCACTTTTAATGCCCTTAAATTTTTATTTCGAAGGTTGCCAGAAAAAAGTTCAGACACCCAAGGGGATGATAGAATCGTGGCTTTAAAAACATTTTGAAGAAATGTGGAAAACACGATTAAAAATAAATTGTTGATTTCCAGAAAAAATAAAATTTTAAATATATGAAAAAAACATTTCTATTCTTAATGGTGATTTGGGCAAGCACGGTGTTTGCTCAAGAAGATAATTATATGACGACATTTGAAAATTTAAAGACAAATTTCAATTCAGAAAAATATGTTGAGATATTTAATAGTTTTTCTCCGGAAATGCAAAAAACCTTACCACTAGAAACCACCAAACAGTTTTTTACAGGATTAAATGTGCAAGCGGGAAAGGTGCTAAATGAAAAATATATTAACGACAATGAAGGGACAGGTGCCCTTTATAAAGCCCAATTTGAACGAGCGATATTAGGTGTTTACATTACGCTCAATAATAAAAACGAAATAAGTAGTTTGCTCATCAAGCCTTATGAAGAACCTTCAAATATAGAGATAGCGGATGTAAATGCATTAAATAGTTACCCTACTAGCATTGCAGAACTAATCTATACAAATGTCAAGACATTGCCTAATAATGCCCAGCTTTCTATAGCGGTGATTAATAACGGGGAGGTAAACTACTACGGAGTAATAAGGGATGATTTAGCAATCAAATCAATTGAAAATCATGATAAAATATTTGAAATTGGTTCAATAACCAAAGTATTTACCTCAACCGTGTTGGCATCTTTAGTCGAGGATGAGAAGATCAATCTTAATGACGAAATTAATTCATATTACTCATTTGCCTTTAAAGGCGATCATAAAATAACGTTTGAGAGTTTGGCTAATCATACGTCAGGCATGGCTCGGTTACCAAGTAATTTAGAATTGTCAGATACAACAAATCCGTACGAAAGCTATGGGCAAAATGAACTGGAAGATTATCTGAAGAATTTATTGACACTTAATGACGATGTTTCTAAACCTTATACTTACTCCAATCTAGGAGCTGGATTATTAGGTTTTACTTTGGGACTTTCTCAAGAGAGTACTTTCCAAGAACTGTTGCAAAAAAGTGTTTTTGATAATTATAATATGAAAAACTCTTTCACTTCATCGAGTAAATTGGGTAGTCGACTAGTAGAAGGACTGGATGAAAATGGCAATATTGTATCAAATTGGGATTTTGATGTAATGTTTGGTGGTGGAGGAATTTTATCAACAACAGAAGATTTAACAAAATTTGTGAAGGCTCAATTTGATCCCTTAAATAAGGAACTTGAACTAACAAGAAAAGCAACTTTCGATGTCAGTGAAAACCTTAGAGTCGGACTAGGTTGGCATATTTTAAAATCAGATAAGGGGGATGACCTTTATTGGCATAATGGAGGGACAGGAGGGTATTCTTCATCGATGACCATTGATTTAGAAAATAAAACAGCGGTTATAATCCTCTCTAATGTTGCAGATATAGGTAATTTGATTGATCCGTTGGGAATGGAATTGCTTAAAAATGCTGCAAAGTAATTTTTAGCAAACTTATATAAGATGATCAAATGTTTGAAAATCAACAGATTATCGCGGTTCCTACTAAAAAGGTGACTAATAAATAGTGCATGCTAGTACCAAAATTGAAAAGACTGAAATCGAACTATCTAAAGTCGAATCCCGAAAAGCGTAGCGGTCAAATAGTTGAATAATCCATAAATAATACTTACAAATGAAATACACAGCCAAAGAAAGATTCTTAAGATATGTACAAATTGATACACAAGCTAATCCTTACTCTGATACAGTACCAAGCACAGCAAAGCAGATCAACCTGTCACGATTATTAAGTGAAGAGCTTACAGAAATGGGAGTGCAGAATGAATTGACTGAACATGGTTATGTATATGCACGCATCCCATCAAATACTGATAAGAAGGACGTGCCATCCATTTTCTTTTGCAGTCATGTGGATACGGCATTTGATTGCAGTGGAACAAATGTGAAACCTTTAGTGCACTCTAATTATCAAGGCCAAGATATCGTACTTCCAGATGACAATGAACAAGTAATCTCTCAGGCAAAGTTTCCAGAACTTAAGAATAAGATAGGACAAGATATAATCACTGCGAGTGGATTGACATTGTTGGGTGCGGACGATAAATCAGGCGTTGCATGCATCATGGATGCAGTCTATAATTTAGTCAATAATCCAGAAATAAAGCACGGAGAAGTCAACGTATTATTTACGACAGATGAAGAGATCGGTAGGGGAGTAAAGTATGTAGATATCTCTAAAATTGGTGCTGAGTTTGGCTATACTTTGGATAGTGGAGATGTAGGTCATTTCGAATATGAAAACTTCTCAGCTGATGGAGCGGTGCTAAAAATAAAAGGAGTAAGTGCTCATCCAGGCTATGCAAAAGGAAAGATGGAACATGCCTCTAGAATAGCCGCGGATATTTTGTCTCAACTTCCCAAAGATCATCTATCTCCTGAATCAACAGAAGGTAAAGAAGGTTTCATACATCCAACTAAGATAGAAGGAATGCTTGAAGAGGCGTCTATTGAGTTTATTATAAGATCTTTCGAAACTGAAAAGTTGAAAGAATATGAAGACATAATTGAAAATACAACTCAAAAAGTATTAGAGAATTATCCCGGTAGTAGTTATACTTTCGAAGTTCACAAACAGTATAGAAACATGAAAGATGTAGTCGATAAGCATATGCACATCGTTGATATTGCCGTACAAGCAATGAAAAATGCTGGGATAGAACCATATGTAGATTCAATCAGAGGAGGCACGGATGGTTCAGTACTTTCTCATATGGGATTGCCATGTCCAAATATTTTTTCTGGGCAACATGGAATCCACTCGAAGCTGGAATGGACGACTGTGCAGGATATGCAGAAGGCAACGGATACAGTGATGGAGATTGTTAAATTGGTAGAGACTAGATAATTCCTAAGTCAACATATATAATGAACATTATTTAGTGATTTAAATAAATGATTAATTTTTCTGACGATAAAGCGATTTATTAGGAATCAAACAAAAGTCTCTTCGTTTAAGTTGTATAGATGTGAATCAACCTTGTGTTGTATTTTTATTTCTAGAGAAAATTAATAATTGTAATGGCAGATATACTTCCTGCATTTCCATTAAGCTTGGTAGCTTTTCCTGGTGAAGAATTAAATCTTCACATATTCGAACCTCGATATAAACAACTCATGCACGAGTGTGAAAAAAACGGGATCACTTTTACAGTAGTTCCTTATTTTGAAGGAAAGAAAGCTGAATATGCTGCAGAAATGAAATTGTTGGAAATATCCAAAATATATCCTGATGGTAAAATGGATATAAAAACAAAAGGAATCGGTCTTTGTAGAATAATAGATTTTTTTGATCGGCATCCAAATAAACTATATCCTGGGATTGAAATGGAGAGACTAAGATGGGATGATACTGCGGATATTGTCCTTACATTGGATATTTTGGATCAGGTAGCAGTACTGTACGAAACGATGAGTGTAGATAATGTAAAAATACAATCTCCTGGCGAATTTAGAACATACCAAATTGCGCATAAAGTAGGATTTAATGTTGATCAAGAACTAGAGTTTTTGACCTTACAAAGCGAAAGAGATAGACAAATTTATATGATTGATCATCTTAAGAAGATCATTCCAGTTGTGGAAGAAATGGAGGTTTTAAAACAACGCGCTGCGATGAATGGTCACTTCAAAAATGTGATTCCAAATAAGTAATATTTTTTGTAAAAAAGGCTTTTATATTAGCCGCTTACTAGAAATAAAAATTTTGTCTTCAGAAGCCTATTTATTCCACAACTTCATCAGCTGTATTCGTTCTTGCATTAAAGTCAAGTGTCACTGAAAAAACATGAGAAACTAGGATGCCAGATACACTACCAATATTCGTTAAAGCATAATCTACATTCAATCTTCCTAGTTTTAGTCCCATTCCTATATTAGGTTGGAATTCTAGAGTTCGTTCGATTGCATCTATTGCAGATGGATTGATGACACTTTGGATATTACCTACACCCGCTCTTATGAATACTCGATTGGCAAAACCAACTTCGACACCTATCGTAGGATCGATAGCATATCTATTGCTAGAGAATACTCCTGCCTTAGTACCATTCGTACTGATATTAAGATCAGCTTCTGCGAGGTATGACATTTTACCTTTTTTGGTATGAAATGCTGCTCCTAATATTAATCGGGGCAGTGTCAATTCTGTGCTACTTACAGGGATGTCGTTATCTGTCTTTTGGAATATTAGTTTTTCTTCTTCTGTAAGATTGAAACTCCATGCATTGAAAGTAGTCGTTATGTCTCTAGCTGCAGCTCCGAAACTGAAATTTTCCCCTCGCCATTGTGCTCCTAGATCAGCTCCAAAACCCCATGCTCCACCGAAGCTTCCTATTGTTCTATTTATGATTTTTATATTTCCACCCACTGAGAAGTTGCCTTTTTCATTCATATCTTGGGCATATGAGAGAATTGCAGCATAATCACTAGTAGAGAATGTTGTTATCCTATCATAATTGACCGTTCCATCTGCTCCGATAAGGTTTAGCGTGTTAGGAATATTATCTACTCCCATTCTTATAATCGTAAATCCTCCAGCTGCATTTCTTTTGCCATTAAATTTCTTAGCCACAGATAGGTAATCATAGTTTGCTATTCCTCCGAACCAATTGGTGTGCATAGCACTTATTTGAAGAGGAGCCTCCATTTGGGTCAAACCAGCTACATTCCAATATCCTGCTGTTGCATCATCTACATGAGCGACTACACTTCCAAACATTCCGTGTGCTTTTGCTCCGACTCCTATATTTAAA
>Ga0209187_1003556_pt1 | contig 12855 bp, 10 predicted proteins | sample BantaG_FD_187430 | JGI IMG/M metagenome (GOLD analysis project Ga0209187, IMG submission 187430) | Marine algal microbial communities from Bantry Bay, Ireland - BantryBay_4 metaG (SPAdes) (version 2) | ecosystem: Host-associated > Algae > Red algae > Unclassified | place: Bantry Bay, Ireland... | reverse complement strand
GGGGCAATCATTTCTGGACCAAGGGGTATTGTGTGGACACGATAGGTTTGGATATGGATAAGATTCAGGCTTATGTTAAGTATCAGGACAAGCAGGATCAGCAAGTAGAGCAGCGCCAGCTCGGGCTGTAATTCAATTAATGCTGTGGGGTGGCTCCCTAGTCGTCTCTGACGGCTAGGCATGCTGGGCCCCTATGGGGCCGACCCAGCCCCTGCGCTCCGCGTAGGGATTTTTTAGATTTGCTGGCAGTCTTTGCGTAGCTTCAGATAGAGTTTGCAAATTGCGTAATGTAGCGTCATATAAAACGTCATCGCTTTCGATATCACCTCGCGCTTGTATTCGCTGTATTTTTTCTATCGCGTCCAGAATATGTTGTGCATAAAGATGCCAGTTCTTGCTCACAAGCGAACAGCCTCCGCCAGTATCTGGTCACGCAGGTGTTTATTCAGCTCATGTTCTGGAACAAGATCGACATTCCTGTTAAGAATGCTTGATAACGAATCGCTCAGTGGTATGCGTTGAAGGAACATGTCGTAACCTCGAGGGAGTGTTACCAGGATATCGATATCGCTACCGGCACACTCCTTACCTCTTGCCACCGAGCCGAATACGCGAACATCGCTAGCACCATAACTATGGGCAAGTTCGAGTATGAGGTTTTTTTGTTCTCGTAGCGTTTCGAGTAGCATGGTTCAACGTACCACATTAAGTGGTCAACCCAAGAGAAAAACCGGCTCGCAACCGCTTGCGTTTATATAGGACCGAAACCATCTTAAGTCCGGAAATTGTGATCATCTCAGGCCCGGTGAAATTTATTCATTAATGCAGGAAGAAATGGCTGATTTGTGAATTCAGATCATCTGAGAAACATTGCAATATGGAATGTGCAGAAGCGTTGTCACTATTGGGTTAGATGAGGTGAGGTCAGTCTCGGTGTTTTATATGAGGACTCTCTAGGGCGCTATATCCTCAGACGCAGCGCAAAGTTCTGCTTTACTCAGCTTGCGAAGCGTAATGTGAGCAGCGATTGCATATGGTCCTTTAGGAAGGGTTGACTTTTTAATGATCTCCATTATCGTCTAATCGGCTTTTTGACATAGCTACTTTCCTTTTCGTAGTGGTTTTGCGTGGTGCTTTGTTAGTGGACTTCTCGGGTATTGTAGCGTCTGCTTGTCTGTCGCGGATTCGAGCGAGCAGTTCGGATGCGGGTTCGTCGCTTGGGTCTTGTGGGACTAGCTCGCCTCGGAAGGCTTTTGAGAGTATTGATTGATCTAGTTGGGTTAACATTGATTCCATTGAGACTACCCTGTTCTCCACTTCTAGTATCTTCTTAAATGCACGTTCGATTCTAGTTGCTATTTCTTTTTGTTCTTCAAGCCTAGGGAATGGGATAGGGAAATTTCTTAACTTCGCACCCTTTACACCTTTTGCTGCCGTTCCTGTGGCGTTCAAAAACACCAAATTTTGCATCGTCTGAGACATTAGAAAGTAAAAGAAGCATCGTGTATCTATCCCTTCAGGTGCTTGCAGTGTAATAGTTCGTTGAGCTAATGCGAAGTCGTCTATCCGATCGTTCAATGCAACAAAGCCCATAGTATGTCCCTCTGTGACGAAAAAAATATCACCAAATTTCGGGAAACCGCGAGTCATCCATGTCTTGTATGTATCAGTAGAGAGAAACTCGATCGGTTGTGTGTCCAGATAAATCTGGTGTGTTCAATGGGAGTCAATCCCATCAAGAGAGGAGTTAGATTCTTGTAGCTTGGATAGCATGGTGGCGGGAAACCAAGGCCATGAAGCCTATCGACAGAGTCATCTATAGGATGATTGCGAGTCTACGGGCCGTAATGAAAATGAACGTATAAGTGGCTCCGAAAGTGACATCTCGAAGGTCGAGCCTGCAACCGTAGGGCGAAGACAGAATGGTCAGTCGAATTCTAACTGTTACGACTGATCACTTCGGCGGAGTGGAAGCGACGGCACGTTGACAAGGACATACTAAGGAACTGGAGAAGCCCTACTCATCCCAGTCAGAAATGGCTGGAGCAAGGTAGTTTGTATAACCGGTGATCCCGGGAAATCAAACGAAGATGTGAGGGTGGCGGATGGGTTTGTAGTAGCGTTGATTCAGAGTAACGTCTGCGGAGCGAAGGAGCCCTGCTAATGGTAATTCTTCTGACAAAAAGTGAGGTGGTGACGCAATGACAACGGCGTCTGTTAGTCTGCAAGATCTGAGGCGGAAGATATATGTAAAAGCGAAGGCTGATCAGTCTTGGCGATTCTGGGGGCTCTATGTACACGTTTGCCGGTGGGAGACACTGGCAGAGGCGTACAAGCTGGCAAAACAGAACAAGGGTGCACCGGGTGTTGATGGCGTCAGCTTTGACGACATAGAGCACGAGGGTGTGCAGCAGTATCTGTTGGGCATTCAGCAAGAGCTAGTCGATGGCACCTATCGACCCTTGCCAAATCGGCGAGTGGAAATTCCCAAAGATAAGGGGAAAACACGAATGCTAGGCATTCCTTGTATTCGTGATCGAGTCGTTCAGGGTGCACTCAAACTGATACTGGAGCCGATATTCGAATCAGATTTTCAATCTGGATCGTTTGGTTACAGACCGAAGAAAACAGCGCATGAAGCAATCAACAGAGTTGCTGACAGTATTGTCAAGGAGCGCGTTCAGGTCATAGATATTGATCTGAAGGCCTATTTTGATACGATACGTCACGACATGCTGCTAACGAAAGTTGCACAGCGTGTCGATGATTCCAAGATCATGCGATTACTAAAGCTGATTCTGAAAGCGAATGGCAAGCGGGGCGTACCCCAAGGCGGGTTGATTTCACCGTTACTCAGTAACCTCTATCTCAACGAGGTAGATAAGATGCTGGAGAAAGCGAAGGAAGTTACTCGAACTGGCAAGTACATCCATCTTGAATACGCAAGGTTTGCTGATGACCTGGTGGTCTTAGTGGACGGTTTCAGAAAATGGCGTTGGTTGGTGAAAGCTGTTATGACGCGGTTACGTCAGGAGTTTCAGAAATTGGGTGTTGAGCTCAATACTGAGAAAACGAAGGTTGTTGATTTGTCCGATGGTGGTGTTTTCAGCTTTCTTGGGTTTCATTTCCGCCGCGCTATAACGCGCAATGGAAAAGTCGGTGTTCTATTCATGCCGACGATGAAGGCAAGGAAGTCGTTAACTCAAAAGCTGAAAGCCATCTTCAGGCGTTTCCAATCCCAACCCATCAGTCGGGTGATTAGCATTATTAACCCTATACTGCGGGGTTGGGTCAACTACTTTCGTGTGGGTATGTCGAGTCAGTGTTTTGGATACATCAAGGACTGGGTTGAAAAGAAGATTCGGCGTCATTTGATGAAAGCCAGAGGTTATCGAGGCTTTGGTTGGAACAGATGGAGTAGGAGCTGGATGTACGAGCAATTGGGATTATTTCGCGATTACTACGTGCAGTACATGCCTCTCGAAAGTGCTGCCAACTAATGAGTCACATAAGCTTTTACACGAAACCATTAGGACAGCGTAGTGCGGGAAAACCGCATGCTGCGTTGGACGTGGCGGGGGCTGGAGACGTGCCTACGGGTAACGCGCCAGTTCCCGACCCTACCATCATTGAGATATCCCATGCGAATGTTCTTTGCTGTGATCAGCCGATGACCGGAGTTGGATTTCTTTGGATTTTTTCCACGATAGTCAATGAAAGCGAAAATTTCACCAAGTTTAGCAATCGGCCACACTTTAGGGGCTAGAGCTCTTACTGCATCGTAGCCTTGTGCAACTTCTGCTTTTTTAAATCGAATTTTATCATTGGTCGCAATGAGCTCGATGTATGCTTCAAGGTATTCCAATTCACAATGCATAGGCAACTCCGCATCATATGCCGGTTCCTTATACTTATCCCGCCAACCCTTACTCGGCTCTTTCCCTTTAGCCTCAAACTCAGCCAGCTGAGCAGTTTCCCAACGCTCCCGCCGTTCAACGCGAATACGCTGGAGCAGTTCGTTGGCGGTCTCGTGCTTTGCATCGCCACTCTGTGTTGAGCCGTTGCTGCTTGCCGCGTATTGTTTTGCGCGCCAGTCAGCGGTCAGGCTGCCGTTGAAGGCGCTGCGCAGCACGCTTTGACGAAGCTGGGCGATTAGTGGTTTTACTTCTGCGAGTTGTGCGCGTGTTTTGGAGCTGCGTGCTTGTAGTGATTCTATTTTTGAGACTATTCGGGTTTGTTCGGCGAGAGGCGGGAGTTCAACACGGATTGGAGCAACGTCATTTTTATTAAATCCATTTTGAGCTGAACGCGATAGTAAATGAATAGGCTGTTGAAAATGATCTGATGTAAGGAAGTACTTTACCCAATTGGTATCAAAGTTATTTTTATCAAATATCATTCGAACTAGAGCTACATTGTAAGCGCCGGCCAATCCCGTTAATATTCTGCCTAAGCTTGCACCATAGCGGGCGATCATAATGTCGTCCTCGTTGCATTTGGGCCATTTGTCTGCGTTATCGATATAAACCGGATACTTGTTTGAGGCGAAATCTCGTATTTGTAGTAGTCTAATTAATCCATCTCCTGGCTCGTTGTGAAAGTCCTTCTTTGGAGGTTGCGAACCGCCTTTGAATTCGAAGAGTTCACCGAACGTAGTCACTGTCCATCCTAGTGGAAACGTACTACTAAGATTTCCCTTGTCTATCGCAGGCACTTCCTCAGTTGGTTGTAAGCCAGTCATTCCTTACCCACACTGGATAATTCAATAGCAGAATCTTCCAACAACTCTCCCAAAGCATCCATCTCAACCAACGCCGCTCCCAACTTCTCTCGAATCATAGCCGCAATAACATCTGGCTCCGCAAGATCATCCCTACTCTGGGAATCATCATCCCTCAACCAACTAATATCAAGATTATCCCCACGCTTCTCAATATCCTTTCGTTTAAAACATCGAAATCGAGACTCTTCATCAGCGCCGCTTTCCGTCTCTTCCTTACGCTTACTAGTGCCATCCGCCTTCTTGCCATAACACTTTTCAAACTCACTAAAGTGTTCCAGCGTTAGCAGTGCACGCTTGCCGAACTGCTGCATATTGGCCCGCATGTCATAAAACCAGACTGCCTTCGTATTACCTGTGTCTGAATTACCGCGAGTGAAAAACAATACATTGGTCTTAACACCCGCTGCATAGAAGATACCGGTAGGTAATCGCAATATTGTATGCAGGTTGCACTTGTCCATCAGGTCGGTACGTATTTTTGTGCCTATACCTTCTTCAAACAACACATTGTCAGGCAGTACCACTGCAGCACGGCCTCCGGCATGTAGGCCACGATAGATATGCTGCAAAAAACAAAGCTGCTTGTTACTGGTGGGGTAGGTGAAATCGTCGCGTGTGATGCCACCGCCTTTTTTTGTGCCAAACGGTGGGTTGGTTAGGATGACGTGTGCTTTTGCCATGCCTTTACCTATGTCGCCCATAGTGTCACCGGATTCGAAGGTGCCGTCCATGCCGTGCAACATCACGTTCATTAGCAGTAGTCGATGGGTGTCATCTACTAGTTCGACTGCTTGATAGGCTTTTTCTTTCTGCCATTTCTGTTTCGCAGTACTTAGTTCGAACAGGTCGTCTGTTTGTTCTTTAATATAACGATCAGCATGGGTTAGAAAGCCACCAGTGCCTGCAGCAGGGTCTTGTACGACTTCACCTGCCTGTGGCTTGGTGACGTTGATGATGCTTTCTATCAGCGGGCGGGGGGTAAAGTATTGCCCAGCACCGGATTTCTTCTCGTTAGCGTTTTTTTCCAACAAGCCTTCATACAAATCGCCAAGCCCTTCGGATCGTGCACTATACCAATCCAGTGCGTCTATATCGGTGACTAGCTTTAGCAGGTTGCGTGGCTTTTTGAGTGATGAGTTGGCGTTGTTGAAGATCGCCTGCACGCGACCTTTGCCTTTAGTACCCAGGTGCACCAACAACTCGCGGTAGTAGTTGAGTTGCTCCACGCCTTCTTTTGAAACCAGATCAGCCCAGCGGTAACCTTTGGGCAGTGCACTTTCCTCATTGGTTTCCTGCATCATCTTTAAAAACAGCAGGTAGGTCAGTTCGGTTACATAGTCCTGATAGGTGATGCCGTCATCACGCAATACGTCGCACATGCTCCAGAGTTTGGAGACGATTTCCTGTGTGTTCATGTACTTCCTGACGAGTGCGTGGGTAGGTGCATTTTAGTGTGAATGAGCGAGTAATGCGTGAAATAATTGGCCTGTGGTGGGCTTTAACACTTAAGCGGCGGCAGCCCAGATTTGTTCTGATATCTCGGTTAGCACATTGGTGAGCTCGCCGTCGAACACTTTGTTCAGCCGCGTAAATCCGCCTTCCTCACGAAACTGCCCCTCATCGAGTGCGGCTCTGTCCACCAGGGTATTTTGTATAAACTGTTTGCCAATGCGATCGAGCCATTGCCGTTGTGGCTTTGTCCAGCTGCGCGATGACAATATCTGGCGTATGGCGTAATTAACTCGATCCTCGAAGGGCTCTACCGGCATATCGAGTATGGCATTGCGGACGTAGCCGATGATGGTGGCGGCGATATCGACATTGTTGGCCTCGCGCCAAGCAGTGCGCAACTGAATTTCGTTGTAGCCGAGACTGACTAACTGGGATTGCAGTTCTTGCAGGGCTTTGCGCGTAAGTTCGTGTGGTCGTGTGGCGCATATGTTTATAGCTGCGACTTTATCTTTATTGCTGACGATAAATTCGCGAAACTCTTCAAGGTAGTCTTTCGGGCGCTGGTTGTTTTTGCCGTAGCCTCGAACGACCTCTCTGATTTCGTCTTGTTCTTTTGAAATATACAGCTTTGGCGAGTCGCCCGGCGCTTTGCTATCTAAAAATTCGATAAAGCTGGTTTTGTCAGCAAACCATTCAGCCACAGCTGTTGGCGTCGAGTTCTTGATCTGTTCCACCAATGACTCTGGCTGCATGTTGGTAAGGTTATTGAACTCGGTGGCTCTATCGCCTGTTACACGACGTTTGCTGCGCTGCAGCTTAGCGACCAGTTGATCGACGATATCCTGCTGGTGATCCTCATCATGTGCTCTGCCCAATTCATCAATCAGTTGTGCATAGGTCGTATTGGGCCGTGTTACAACGGGTTTCATTTCGGTGTAGTTTTGCAGGGTGCTGTACATATCGACACAGTCAATGATTTGAAAGCAGGTTTTGCTTTGCCCTGGGTCGTATAGATCTTCACACAGGCGTGTGCCGCGACCTATCATCTGGTCGTACAAAATACGGCTACACACGCGGCGCATAAAAACCAGGGTATCTATCTGAGGTACGTCGATGCCGGTAGTGAGTAGGTCGACAGTCACTGCGATATTGGGCAGTTTCTCATTTTTATAGCGGCGTATTTGTTCCAGTGGTTTGTCAGCTTTGCCTGTGATCTTTATAATGGCGTTATCTTCTACCTGGCCATACTGGTCTTTAAAGGCGGCTTTAAGCTCAGAGACAATATCATCGGCGTGTGAATCGGTGACGCAGTAGATAAGCGTTTTGCCCGGTAGGGTGGGATCAATGATTTTTGCTAGCTGTTCACAGACAACTTGGTTGAAGCTCTCGCTGATAACCGTTTTATTGAATTTTTCTACTTCAAATTCAATAGCGTCAGGGGTGTTGAATAGCTCGGTTTGTTTGGTGTGAGTGTTGTACACCGTGACCTGCTCGTTTGCTTCCCAACTAATACCTTCTTCTGATAATCGGGTTTTTATTTGTAGTGGTGGTTCGTGATCGACCAAGTAGCCATCCAAGACGGCTTGTCGATAGCTGTATTGGTAGATTGGCAAATTAGTGTCACCACCGAATATTTCATTGGTGTGAATGGCGGGTGTTGCTGTCAAGCCAATCTTAACGGCATCAAAATATTCTAGTACCCGCGAGTATTTGGAAATGTAGTCAGCTTCGTCACGAAAATCCAGCTCGTTCTCAGAGAGCTCCTGATCAAGATTGTAACCTCGGTGGCACTCGTCTACTACGATGCAATCATACTGGCCCACGGTTGGCATTGAGCTACCGTCGCCATTTATAAGCAATCGATTGACCATGCCTTGTATGGTGGCAATCTGGAACTTGGTGTCTGCGTCCGGAGTGATATCACCTAAGGTTTTAACATCGTATATATCTGCAAAGGTTTGCAGGTTATCGACTTTAAGATCTTTTAACGAATCATCGGTTTGTGTACCTAGACTGGTGCGATCAACCAGAAACAGAATACGTCGGAAACGGCGTGCCTTGATTAGTCGGTAACACAGGGCGATACAGGTTCGAGTTTTACCGGTACCGGTTGCCATAGCTACCAACATCGAGCGTTGTCCGTCGATAATGGCTTGTTCCACAGCTTTAACCGCATCGTGCTGGTAATGGCGCAATGGTAGGTAATCAGTTGATTCGTTTTTTAATGCAGCTTCTGCGGCAGCGTTGTCGGTATCCAGTAATTGCTTGAGATCAAGTGGGCTGTGCCAACCGTCGAGCGGATAGGCGTTGTTGGTGCTGCGCCGAGCATCTAGAAACCATGTGCCGCTTCTAGCTTTTAGCTGCTTTAGATAATCACGACCGTTTGAGGAATATAAAAAAGGTATTTTGTATTCGGTGTTTCCGGCAGGCCAAGGGCCACCTGGTGAAGTCTCATCGGCACTCAGTTGGTAGTCGGTACTGTATCGCTTTGATTGTGTAATGGCACCCGAAACATCGACGTTGGATTTTTTCGCCTCGACTACAGCGACAGGTGTTAACCCGTAGAATAGTACATAGTCAGCTGGGCCACTTTTAGTTGGCCATTCTGCAATGGCAAGATTATGACCTTTGCGGGGGCGGGCACCTTGGCCATGACGAAGCCTGCGTGAGTCTGCCATCCATCCAGCTTCCCGCAACTGCATGTCGATAATTTCACGAGTGTCTGCTTCTGTCAGTTCCTCTTTCGCCACCTGTTCGTTGTGGCTGTATTGCATCTCTTGTTCGGCGACTGTCAGATTGACTTGCGCTGCCTGCGACTCAAGTTGTTCTGATAGCTTGGATATCCGCTTTTCGTTACTGGCTCGAACCTGCTCGGTCTCTTCCGCAAGCTCTAGCGCCGTGTTTAATTCTTCATAGGCCTTTTCGCGATCCTCTTCGGCCATTTTGCGAAGCTCAGCTTCATCTGCTGCTTCGCCCGCGAGTTTCTGTTTATCAGCCTCTGCTTGTTCGTAGAGCGCTTCAAGCCTTGCTATTTCCTCTTTTGCTTCCTTGCTGGTGTCAGCCTTGGGTACAGGAGGGGCGAACCCACCGAGTTTTAGATTGCCATTAACGTAGGCGCGGTAGTACCACACTGCTATTTTTCTGGCATGTCGTAACAGAGTTATTGCCTGGCCTTCATGTCCTTGCATCGCGTGGTTGGCATCATTACCCTCCATACGGATTGTGTGGAAAAGGCTTTTAATTTCTGCTGGTATTACGCGTCTGCTATACAGCTCGTCGATAAGAGTGCGCTGATCCTTCTGACGGCTATCTGCCTTCACACCGCTTTTTGACGCAATTAGTTGCGCCAGCAGCTCACTGAGCTGGCGTAGCTTGATCATAGAGGTGTTTGGGTCTTCCAGTGCGTAGCGTTCGGCACGAGCGCCTAGCTCGACCAGTAGCGGGTCTACCGATTCAAGGAACTGGAAGTTTGGGGAGTTGAAGGTGGGCTTCGTGCTCACGGTAGCTATTCGCGTGCTTATTCAGAATTAGGGCCAAAGAATAGCATTATCAATGCTGATCTAAAGCTACGGACTTCAGTTGGCATTATTTAGTCGTGCCCAACGCAAATGCATTTTGTTCATCAATGAATTTCGTTAATTTAACAAAGAAAACAACTCCTTGTCTGAAATCGAGTCTGACTTCATACGAATCGATCAGTACAAGTATGTCGAGTAACTTTAGTAATCAGCGGTTTACTCTAGCTCAAAGGTCTCCGCTCTCAGCACTTGACGCAGCCGCAAGCATTTTCAGGTCAACACCTGGATCATCCGCAACGTGCACTTGCTTTAGCACTGAAACAAACAATTTCGCTGCCTCATCAACGCTTGAAACACGCCCATTTTCCGTTTGCCAAATGTGCCAGGCGAGTCGAAATACTTTGTCGGCGGTTTCTTCCGTAATGTGCAGGTAAGTCTCGGTCACACTGTCCGCGCGCTCTGCATGCAAAAGGTAGTTAAAATCCGCGCCCGACTTCGCAAGGAGGAGCAAATAGGAAATCGCGGGGACTCTGTTGCTCGCATCGTAAAGTCGTTGAGAGGCATTGGATACCGCTCCGAAACCTGCCATGTCCTCGCGAGACCACCCCAGGCGATCTCTTTCGGCTTTTAGCCTATCGCCTAGGGTTGAAAGACTACTGATAGTTGCGTCAATGGCCACAATATGATAAAAAAATGATAATTAATGATATATTTGTAAAAAAAGTATAAATACGGTTATAAAAGTTATTATAAAACATTTATAACATAACGCGGAAATTTGTGCGGATTACTAGATATATGAAGCTGAAAACGCCTGAAGAAGTAAAGGAAGAGTTTTATCTGGCAGGTGACTCCGTTAGCGAATGGGCGATGATTCACGGTTTTCCGCCATCGCTGGTGTATCGCGTGCTGAGGAGCAAGGATTTACCCAGACGAGGGAAAAGTCATGATATTGCCGTCAAGCTCGGTATGAAGCACGGCACGGTTTCCGCTATTCGGGCGAAGAAACAGCCCGGCACTCTTGTTACAACAGACTAGGAGAACTAATCATGCAGACATAAAAAAGCCCAAAACAGGCGGAGCCTGAATCGGGCTTTCCATGGACGATGCCATGCGTGGAAACATAAGTATCGTCCCTGATTTGCTGCCAGTCAAGCCCCGCCTGAAATATATCGCCGGAATTCGAACATTTTTCTGTTTCGAGCCTCCTTGCGCGCTGCAGTTGGCTCGGATTCGAGCATTTTTGCTCCGATTTTCAGTTTACCGCCGGCAATTCAATTCATGAATTTATCGCGGCAATGCCGCGAGGGGACGAACTGTGTCTATCAAAACTGTTACAAACGAATACTTACTGAATCTTGTAGAGACTTATAAATTAACCGCGGCGGCCGCGGACTATGCTCGAGAAACACTACTAACAGAGCCTTCCAGAGAGGTCGGACAACACGCCAGAAACAATGTCGCTGGTGCATTTTGCTCTCCATCACAGGGCATAACAATTCAATATGAAAGTCATACAGCAGAGCTCGCCAAGATCCTGCGCTGGGAGCTTGATCCGAATGTAGTCGGATATCGAGATCAGCCACCGATGGTCCGAATCAGGAAAGCAGACAAGAATGGTGTGCTGAGGAACACTACTTACACGCCTGATTTCGTGCTGTTCTTTTCCAATGATATCAGAGTGGTTGAAGTTAAAACCGAGAGCAAACTGCGTCAGCTTGCTGATAAATATCCTGAGCAGTGGGAGTGTATAGCTGGAACATGGATTTATCTTCCAGCGGAAAAGGCCTTCCGTGAAAAAGGCTTAAGTCACTGGGTGTGTAGTGTGGACACTACTCAGTCGATTGAAACAAACAATCTAAAAACCTTATTACAAGCAAGCCGGATGACGGACGCAGTACTACCTCGTGTGTCAAAAAAATTGCTAGATGCGTTGGACGTAAGTGCTTGGCTTTCTCTAAGTAATCTGCAAGCACAGGTACCGCAATCTTCGTACGCCGACATTTATTTGATGATTTTAAATAAGCAAATATTTACCAATCTAAAGACCCAAGTGTTGACGGACAAAGAATCCTGCTTTGTTGCGTCCGATCCGTCATTGCTCTCAGTCAGGGATGAACTAACAGAACAAGCTCCTGATGTAATTGGATCTGTAAAAACCAGTGTTGTTCCAGGCAAAGCCGAGTTGGAAAGAGCACTCGCTCGATTGGAGCGAATTAATTCTGGTGAACAGTCACGCCATGTCCGTCGCCTACGCAAACAAGTTGTCCAATGCGATGCACTTGGCAAAACTCCACTTCAGGCTCTGATTATGCCTCGCAAAGGCAACACTAATCATAAAATAACAGAGAAGGTACGAGCTTGCGCGCGAGAACATATACAGTCGTACTATATGAGCTCTGAGAACCCAAAGGTACATGCTGCATGGACAAAATACAAAAATTGGTCGAGAGATAAGCACCCTGATTTTGACCCGGTATCGCTAACTACCTACAAAAAGTTCATAGCATTAGAAAGTAGTGAAGCTGTTGCCTATTCGCGGGGTGGCAGGCGAGCTGGTAATGCAGCGGCTGCTACGACCTCCGTACTTGATCGTGCACTCACTGCTACACGACCATTAGAGCGATGCTCTGTTGATCACACTAAACTGAAATTCTTTGTGAAAGTGTGCGAATCTAATGGGCTGGAATACGTTCGAAAGCCTTGGCTCTCAGCGCTGATCGATGACTACTCTGGATACTTGCTAACGTTTTTTCTCACATTTCAGGATCCGAGTAAAAGATCAGTGTCTATGCTGTTTAGAAACGTTGCAAGAGAGCATGGGCGGCTGCCGGAGCATGTCCACTCGGACCGAGGCTCTGATTTTGGATCAGTCTACTATCGAGCTCTTGCTGGACACTATGGTATTACTTCTGACAGGAGTCCAGCCGGTCATAGCCGTTACAATTCGGGAGTTGAACAGCTGAACAAACAGCTTGTTAGCGCCGGTGTAAAAGCGCGCTTATCTGCCGCTGAGCTATTCAGGGCTGGTGGTGGCCGGATGGCCACCCTATTGCATCTGTCGGATTAGAAATCGATCGGTTCTTCCAAATCCAACCGCCC
>Ga0209187_1003555_pt1 | contig 12858 bp, 8 predicted proteins | sample BantaG_FD_187430 | JGI IMG/M metagenome (GOLD analysis project Ga0209187, IMG submission 187430) | Marine algal microbial communities from Bantry Bay, Ireland - BantryBay_4 metaG (SPAdes) (version 2) | ecosystem: Host-associated > Algae > Red algae > Unclassified | place: Bantry Bay, Ireland... | reverse complement strand
CTTCCCCAAACAGGCGTTCTTTGCTGCTTAGATGATCTCGTAATTTCTTGTCTAAATCTGGATCAAGCACTAATTTCTTTTTATTCATTTGCTAAAGTTAAGAAGACACACTTAGATGAACAGTCTCTATGTGTAGGCTTACTTCTTCAATATTTAAAACCCATATATTTTTTTTGCAGTTTCTATTTGTTCATTTTCCGTTGTTTCAGGATAGAGGATATACTTAGGTGCAATTATTGGCTTTGTATGCTCTATAGTAATTTCTGTTATTGTTGAAAAAGGGAAATTCCCTCCAGTCATTTTAACCAATAGCTTTTCCATTTCTAAAAATTCAAAATCAGTTTTCTGAATAATTCTTGCATTCCCCTTTATTTGAAATCCTTTTTGAACCAAAATATCGATAAAACTCACACACACATTTTTATTCTTCTTTATATTTCGAACTGTTTGTGGCGAGGCAATATTTGCTATAATTATCTTATCGTTTTCATAATAGACGAATATTTCTTTTGGTGAAACATTTGGTATTCTTTCTTCTGACACGGTCGCAAGCCAACATAAAACACTCCTGTTTATGTAATCCTTGATATCTGTTGTTAGTTTCATTTTAGTTTTTTCCCATGAATCATCCTTTCATTCTTGATTAAAGCAGTTAGTTCATCTTTTGAATACTATTGGTCATACTTTTCTCTTGCTTATACATAATTATAAGATATACACAGAATATTCGCGATCAAACATGATACGTTGTTGTCCATCATGCATATTTCAAAAAACACGTTTAGATAAATTAACTTGACTTTTAACTATTAATGCTGAAATGTACTCTACTGAGGCATCAACCGAAACACATACCCAGGCTCCTCTACTGCAATATAAATAAACCCATCAGGCCCCACTTCCACAGATCTAAGCCGGCCGACATTAGGCAGTAATTTCTCTGTATGCACGATTTTATTCCCTTCCAATACCGCTCTCTCCAAATACTCAAATCGCAGCGATCCTGACAATAAGTTATTCTCCCATCCAGGATATTTATCTGATGTCACGAAGGTCATCCCGCAGGCTCCGATAGATGGCAGCCAATACATAAGCGGATCTTCCATCCCTTCTTTCTGAGTCAGCTCGGTGAAGGTCGTCCCATTATAATTAATGCCATAGGAAATCACTGGCCAGCCATAATTCTTACCAGCCCCGATGATATTGATCTCATCTCCACCACGTGGACCGTGCTCGTGTGTCCATATATCTCCTGTAACGGGGTGCATGGCCACACCTTGTGGATTTCGATGGCCGTAGCTGTATATCTCAGGCATCGCACCTGCGACATCCACGAATGGATTATCAGCAGGTATGCGACCATCATCATGTATTCTACTGATTTTGCCACAGTGATTATCTAGGCTCTGAGGATTCTCATCGCGACTCCCACGATCTCCTACTGACACATATAGATATCCATCACGATCAAACTCTAATCGACTTCCAAAATGAAATCGCTTGCCAGAATAAGGTAGTGCGGTAAAAATTAATTCTTGGTTTACGAAAGTATCGCTTTGTAGTTTCGCTCTAGTGATACTAGTGGCTGATTCCGTCGGATCATCAGGATTAGGTTTAGAATAGGCCATGTAGATCCATCCATTAGACACATAATCAGGGTGTAACTCTATATCCAGCATGCCGCCCTGCCCCGCTGCGACGACTTCTGGTACACCTTGCAGTTTGACAAGATCACTCTCAGACTGTCTGTAGATAGCCCCATTACGATCTGTGATTAATAAATCTCCTTTAGGTAAGAAGGTCATCCCCCACGGGACTTCCACACCTGTGGCTACCGTATCCAGCACAACAGTCAGTCCCTCTGATGGATAGACATTACTTTTATTCTCCTTATTCTTAAAGTAATATTCATCCACATTAGCGATGCCCTCCTGAATATAATCGACTAATTGATGAATTTCTTTATCAGTAAATGCCTCAGCGTACGCTGGCATCCCTTCATCTTCATACCCTACTTTTATCGCTTTGAATAAATCAGCATCTTCTTTACCATACTTCCATTTCCGATCTACGAATGCATCCATCTCAGTGCCATGACAGCCTGAGCAATACTCTGCATAGTTCATTTCGGGTGTCTTAACTGCATGCTCCATGACTGCTACTTGAGAAGATTCTACTGTGTTGCTAGAGCCATGCACTACAGCTTGACTCATAGTCTCGGCTTCATCCTTTACATCCTTGACCATAGCTCGCTGACATGATATTATCATGATGCACATCATGACTAAAATGATAATTTGTTTGTGATTCGCCATAGGTCCCAATTTCTTTATTTAAATTTCAGAGTATAAATCTATTATTATGAATCGGTACTTTCCTCATTGTTGCTATATTTTGATTATTATCCTCATGAGTCAGGCTGGATATTCTCAATATACTGACAAAGACTTCAATAAAGTCAGTCAAATCTTAATGCAGCAACAGCAAGACTGGAACAATGGCGATATAGATGCCTTCATGACATCCTACTGGAATTCTGAGAAATTACAATTCGGTGGATCATCTGGCATCACAAGAGGTTGGGATGAGACCATCATGCGCTATAAAAAAGTGTATCCAGATAAAGATGCGATGGGTCAGCTCTCTTTCGAGATAAAGGACATTAGCAAGCACAGTCGTAAAGTGATCAGTCTGACAGGCAGCTGGACACTTGAAAGAAAATCTGACCAACCAGGGGGACACTTTCTATTGATCTGGAAAAAGATTAAGGGAAAGTGGCTGATCGTGGCGGATCATACGAGTGCGCTATGTCCCTTATTATGATTAAAAGAAAATAAGTTTACCCAGTTATCATTAACAATTCAATAGAATGAAGCAAAAGTAAGTCACATCAATAAGCAATATTTGATATTTATAGTTGGATCCATGTTTGTCAATCGTTCATTTCATAGTTCATATTTTATAGAAGTTGTCAGCGTGCTTTATTAATGCTGTTAGGCTAGTTTAACTTCGTGAAATAATGAACTGTTGATCACTCAAGCTCCACAGAGGTGATAAAATGTGAAATCTTACACATTTAATCCAGTTAAAATGTGTGATTTTACACATTTAATACATTTAATGTTGAACAGGCAAAATATCGAAAAGAGTCTTATTATTTGGAAAGATAATGGAAAAAGGAAGCCATTAGTCATCATGGGGGCAAGGCAGGTTGGTAAAACGGATGGAGCTTTCATTAATATTCCAATATCTTACTGCGATAAATTAGAAGAAAATGGATCGATTAAATTAAAATATAAATTGCCAGATCTTGTGGTGTTTTCAGTGTGTCGCGCTATACACGATTTTCTGTGTCGATCCAATAACTGAATCGCTTCTTCAAATTTTCCCATATCAGCTGCCAATAATTTTTTTTTTCATTTTCTCGAATTCTTCTTCGGTGATGATGCCTTCCTCTTTGAGCTTCGCGATTTGCTTTAGCTTATCGACATCATCCATTGGCTTCGTACTTGATTTCTTTTCTATGATCAGCTCTTTCGTATCGTCTTGCTCTTTCTTGATGTCCTTTGCCATTTCCTTTCCCTTCTCAAACTTTTCATTATAGTACTTCTTCAGTCTCGCAGGGTCAAAGTCCAAGAAAGTCCCGCCCGTCTCAAAATGTGTCTTGAATACTTCTCCAAGTGCATAAGATGAAGCCCCCGAAAGTACGGCTAAGGTCACCCCTCCTAATACAGATCCTACCCCTGGAATAAACTTAATGGCACGAGCTCCGAGTCTCGCTAACCCTGATCCCGTCAATGCAGTGATTATCGCTTTTCCTTCGGTTTCTTTAAAGTCTATCTCATATAGCTTACACAGCTGTCGGATCATGTCGAGCTGTATCGCACTGACAGCAAAAAAGTCTGCTATGGGTACTGGGATAAATCCTGCCCCCATAGACCAGATCATGTGATTCTTTATGATGGAGTTAGCGCTCTCTTTTCTATCTGTTACTTTCTTATCCATGGTATATTTCCTTTGATACAACTAAAATAGATATAGTATCGGTATTAGTTTCCCAGAATGGTAGTATTTCGATTAGAGACATGGATTCTTCGATTAAATATCAAGAAAAGACAAAATCTTTAAGAAGAAGATTCGAATCATTAGAAGCGTCGACTCTTTTGTGCTACTCATTCCTATGTCAGCTATTCATCCTGAACCTCATAAAATGAATAATAGCGATGGACTTATACTTGACCCATAAAAGCCTTTATGGTAAATTAAATAAGGAATAAACATATGGCATTAAACTTACAAACTTCAGAGGTCGCCAATGAAACATACTCCTCCATAATTTTAAACTCTATAGACTGTAAATAAACTTTAGATAACTCGCTTATCATCAATACGATACACCTTTCATAATTGCGATATGATTCCAACTACCTAACATATATAATCACTGACAAAATACATTTACACTTAAATTAGCGGAATGCAGCAAATCCTCAATAAGCCTTCTATGGCTGCAATCTTGGTTATCATCGGTGCCATATTATTTGCTACCAAACCTGTCTTGATCAAGCTCATGTATGTGACTGATGATCTGGAGGCGATCCATGTGCTTTTTATCAGAATGTTATTCTCAGTGCCATTCTATCTTTTCATTTTATTCCGATATAAGTCTAAAGCTGAGGTAAAAGAACAATTACAGCTCAACTGGAAGCCGATCCTATTACTTGGATTCATAGGCTATTATCTATCCAGTTATCTCGATTTTAAGGGATTGCAGTATATATCAGCTGGACTTGAAAGGGTGATCCTATTCTTGAACCCCACGATGGTATTGATCCTTTCAGCATTATACTTCTCTAAAAAGATTAAGCTGTTTCAGATAATTGCTATCGGAATATCTTATTTGGGTATTGCCATTGCTTTTTTGAGTCAAACTAATATGGCTGATCAACGTTCATTAGTTATAGGCGGAGGATTGGTTTTCTTAGCAGCATTCAGTTATGCCATTTATCTCGTAGGTGCAGAGGCATACATAAAGCGAGTCGGCACTGTCCCATTTACATGTTACACCATGGTCATTGCTTTCTTCATCATAAGCTTACAGTATGTGCTCACGACTCCGCTTTCTGATATGATAGAATTCAAGAGCGAGATCTATCTTTATGGCATCTATATTGCGGCTTTATCAACCATCATTCCATCATTCATGATTGCTGAAGGCATCAAGAGAATCGGTGCTAATAATGCTTCTATCATTTCTGCGGTCGGTCCTGTAGCCACCATTATCATGGCCTGGTTCATTCTTCATGAAAAAGTGTCCACGATGCAAGTGGTAGGCAGTGCGCTCGTGATTCTCGGAGTTATATTCATCAGTTATCACGTCAAGACTCAGGCCATGAGAAAGCAGAAAGTATAGTCTGTCAATCCTCTATTTTAAGATTCACACTATTAGAATGAGCTAAAAATTCTGGCGCATACAGGCATTGTATTGATGCGATTCCTGAAGAATACTCCCCTTTCAGATTGACTCTGAGTGGATACTCTATGACGTGAGTGCCCCTCCCCATGTGAGATATGAAAAAATTAGAACTTAAGTCCTTCGTTTCTTCGTAGTATGATAAGCCATCTTGGGATTGATATTGACTTACTGTCTTGGTCGGTTCTGTACCCGAAGCCCGATAATCTTTAATGTGAATATACTCTAAGGGTCGGTCAGCTTTACAAATTAACTTGACGATCAGTTTATTTCCGATCGTAAGTTCTTCTGCAGAACTGAGCTTGACTAAAGTAGGGCCTTGATCAGTCATGACTTCTTTATAGATCTCTTTCTGAATGCTCAGCTGATCAGATTCGCTGGAAGTGATCTTATCTATGTCTTCCATGTACTGCACGTATGCAGATCCCCAGTTTATTTTATCTGTTTTGTTCTCGATTTTAATTTCTGAGAGCTTCGATTTTATTTCAGCACCAGTCCAGTTTTTTCTGAAGTATAGACTACCTGCTTCTTTTGATTTTGATTTGACCTGATCTCCTCCGGCGTAGACGATGCTCTGATTTGCATCTACCAGCCATCTAGAGCTGCGACTATCAGTTTGGTCAATCAGAAGCGCATAAACTGCTGATGCGGTGGAGCTGGTTGACTTCCAGTGATTACCTTGTTTATTCAGCAGTAGCCATGTCCTGAGCTTATCCATTTTACTTTTTTCCGCATTCATTTCTTGATAAAGGCTGATCATGAGAACTTGTCTGTCTACAGCAGATCGATTAGACCAGCTGCCATCATGCTTCCAGTAGGTACCTTTTGATTCTACATGTAACTCACGCTCTTGTATGGATGCGTATAGCTCAGATGCTGCAGAAATTGATTTCAACCTCAGCTGAATTAAGGCCAGCATCGCTTGATCTGATATATTTAGATCTGTCCAGTGAGTGTGTATGCGATCTATATGCTCCTTAGAATCAGAAGTCAGAGGCAAATCACTGATAAAGGATGATCTAATATAAAGTGTATGAAGCATGGACGATGCCACTTTATCACCAGTCTTGTATTTGTGATTTTTAAAATAAATAGTGAGTTCATCATCTACATATTGTAATGCAGATAGTTTTGTCGATGACAAATCATGAGTGATATTAAGGTCTTCCAGCTTTGCGATTTTATCTAAGACTTCGATGGTCATAAATAGGCTGGATCTCCTTCCTGGAAACCAGCTAAATCCTCCATCAGCATTTTGTCTAGCTTTGATCTGCTCCGTCAGCTGTGACAGAGAGGATTCTAATTGATTATGCTGGAAGAATCCAGATAACTGCTTCATGGATTCAGTCTCAGATAAGGCTGCTCTCAGCCACGGGGTCTCATCTATCTGTGCTGACTTGAGATCTTGATTTTTGAGTAGCTTACTCTGATTAGTTTCATCTCTATTCCACTGATCGAAGATGCGATTAATTACGGGATTAGATTCTACGATGGACTGACTAACACGATTTGCAAAGTATCTTTCTATCATCTGACTGATCCCTTCATTACGCTTCTCTGATAAATATGGTAATGCTTGTACCGCATACCATGATGGATTAGAGACGTATTCTATACTGTATTGCAAGACATCTGCAGATGAAGATGAAAGAGCGTCTTTCAAATCCGCGAATTCATATGATCTCGTCTCTTGAGACGGAACGAATATCGGTAGACTCTCAGTCACTAATACTTGATTAGTCAAGACGGGGAGGTAGCCTTCTTCTCCATCGCTCTGACTGCCTGATTCTACTTTCATTCTATAGATGAGTCCATGGAGCGCATCGGCATTGGGGCTGATCCACCATTCTACTTCTTTAGCATCATTCGCTGCTACTTCTATCTGATATTTAATAACTGAATCACTTAAATCTGAAGTGACATCTACATCGCTACTCGCGTCAGTAAGCTGTAGCTGCACAGTGGCACTTATAGGTTTATCTGTCAGATTAATCACTTTTCCCGATAGTCGCAGCCTATCTCCTACCCTTGCAAATCTGGATACATTGGGATAAATCATGACATCCTTCTTCGTCGTTAGCTCTATGAGTTTTGTGCCTGCTGCAGCATCCGGGGTGTGTGCGAATAATTGAAATTTCCATTTTGTAAGTGCTTCTCCCATCGTAAATTTTAATGAAGCTTTTCCTGCATCATCACTATAGATTGCTGGATAGAAGAAGACCGTTTCATTTAGATTGGTTCTGATATTAGACCAGTCTGATTCATTTGATTTATTAACCTGTGTAGATTCATTTGCTTCCCTCACAGACTGATCATCCGGAGCGTTTATGCTTGCCATACTTTCTTCCATTATAGGCTCGGCTGTCCTTGGTGCAGCTGAAGATAAATCAGCACCCATCATTCCATCTTGCTCAGTTCCTGCATTAGATCTTTTCATCGCACGATTTTTATGTAAACCTACTCTACCGCTCCCGTAATTTAATATTCCATAAGTCCTCAGCTGCGGATATGGAATCCTTAGATTAAAATTAGATCCATACGATTGTCTATGAAGCTGTCTAAAGTATTGAGCTCTAAATCCTATCACATCCATATTAAAAACAGTATAATAAGAGCCTTGTGGTATATCTCTCCACAGCATCGCTTGATAAAGATCATCAAGAGAAGCATCATACATAGTTGCTGCGATCTCTGCTTTGACAGCTAGCCCATTCTTATCCTTAACAGTCACAGACCAGTCTTCTACAAGCTCTCCAGGTAAAAGTACTGACCTGAAACTGCTGACTGTGACATCGAGTTCTTTTTCTTTCTGAGTTACCGTAATTGGCTGCTGGTAGAGATAAGATCGATTCTCATGAATGACTGAGATGTGTATCAAGAAGTCTATGTCATTCTCGGTGATGGGTATATTGATCTTTACAAATGACTGACCGACATTGATCCTTTCTGACTTAATAATTTTTCCTCGTTTCTCTATTTCATACAGCACATTGACATCCTCAAATGGAGATGCGATCGTCAATGCTACTTCACCACCTTTTTCATATTCATCCTGATCAGTATGAAAATGTATTAAATCACTTTTGGCGTATTTATGATTGGCTTCATCATTGACTCTAATGATAAATTCTTCTTGTGAGTCTGAGACCGATTCGTTATTGATAATGATCTGGAACACGCCTGATCTTTCTACAGTCGGCCAGTCTATATCAAATTGACCTTTCGTATTAAAACGACCGGTGCTCACTTGTCTTTCTACAGGCCAGTTTTCATATGAAGCATCATTCATGATGTAATCTGATGGCACTCGATCATACGCTGCATTTGTCAGTAAGGTCGTGTCCATCCTTCCCCAATATTTTGATCTTTTAAATCTTGGAGATTCTTTTAGTTTATTGATGATGTAGCTGCCTGAGGCGTTAATATCCTGACCAGCTATATTTTTTATATTTATTCTTAGGCTATCTAAGTCTGAGACATCTACTTTACCTGATTGATTCAGGGATAAGAATACTTTCTGATGGCTTGCCATGATGTAGCTCTTAGATGACTGAGTCTCTCCTGATACATCAGTAGCATCCACTGAGACTTCGTAGCTGTAGATTGCTTTATTATAGGAGGGCACTGCTTCTTTTAGCGTAAAGTCTATCTCAAATGTACCATCTATATCCGAAGTCAATTCTCCATAGGCTATTTCTTCTTGAGCTTCACGCTGCGGCATCCGAGAGAATCTATGATAATAGTGATACCTCTGTCTTCTGGTGATTCTATAGCTTATTTTCGCCCCACCGACAGGTACACCAGACAGCATTTGGACTTCTCCTATCACTGATATCTCATCGCCTATTTCATATTCTTTTTTAGGCTGACTGATCTTGACAGCGAACTTGGGTCTTTTATATTCTTCTATTTTGAAGCTATGGAATGCCTGCGTTGAATTGCCTTGGATGCGGATGCTGTACTGTCCATTTAATCCTGAGGTAGGCAATATAAATTCATTATTAAAACTTCCATATTCATTAGAGTAGCTTACTTGCGATGAGACTTCTTTACCATTTGCATCTCTAAGAGATAGGGTTACTTTTTCATTTGCTATGGCCTTAGTTGCTACACCGTATTCATCAGAGTCTAATATGATTCCTTTGATGTAGACGGTCTGTCCTGGTCTATAAAGATTACGGTCACCCAGCACATGTATGTGTTGCTGAGATGTCTGACGATGTCGATCATAATAAGAATGATAATTATTTAAGTTAAATTGATCAGCCCCCTTTTCTAATCGAACGCCTATCGCTTCTCTCTTCCCTAACTTGCTGATTACCACTCCCTCTGCATCAGTCAGATCAGAACCTAAGTCAGATAGTGTTGCTTTATTCCTCTTATAGTTTCTTTTAAAAAAACTCAGTTTCACGCCTTCTACAGGTTTACCATTTTTCCTATCTGATACAAAGTATTTCAATTGACCATTTCCAGACTGAGTAGCGTATGAGAGATTAGAGACATGAAATGATCCATAATTAAACAGCTCATTTGATTCTGCGATCAAAATATATTGTCCAAGATCCATCGGCTCCAATAATAGTTCTGAGGCGTGCGAATTATAATCATCCGCAGCTATATTTTTTGTCCAAGACCTGATGCTGTTTTTTGATTTTAATATTTGCTTAGCTTCTTCAGTCTTACTTCGATTTAGCTCCTCAAGTAAAGCCTGATCGGCTTCAATCAATAAAAATTTTACCTCATCAAGATTTCTAAACTGGATGTGAAATAAAGCTGGCTCCTGAGGGAGATAGACAAGCTCAGTGGATAGTTGTAGATCAGATCGTTTGATATCAGATATCAGAGCTCTTATCGCATTATCTATTTGATCTCTTTTTTCTGCCGTGTCATGGTCTTTTATCAGATCATAAGCGATTGTTAGTTTATCTTTTAGCTCTGGAGCGAATTCATTCTGATAGGCTATTCCTTCATTGTAGTAACTCTTAGCAAGATAGTACAGGGCTCGCTTCTGTTCTGACAGAGGAATTTTATGATCATCTTTGATAGTTGATAGAGCATTGCGCATCAGGCTTAGCTTATCTGGTCCTGCATATATTTGATGTGCATATTGGATACGCTCGATCTCTATCTGTGCTGATAGCGTAGGATGCGATACTTCCTTTTCTAATTGCTGATAGAGCAGAAGTGCTCGATAAGAGTAGGAGAACGTATCAGAAGATTCGAAGGAGTGAGCTATAAAGTTTTTAGTATCTGCAAAGGCCATTTCATCGTGTAGTCGAAACGCATTAACAGGCTCCACCAGTAAGCTTCTTTGGCTTCTGAAGTGATCCGCTGCTCTTTTCATAAGAAGCGTCCTGAGGGTAAATGCACCATCAAGTGTCGTACCTGCCTCACTAATCAGAAAGTCATAGCCATCCAGATCCGCTTCATTTCCTGGAATAAGCTCTATCGAAGAGTTATAAAAATCATTGCTGGTCGTTATAATTTTTGATAAGCTCCATTCATCTAATGGCCCATCTAAGTCTTCAGTAATTCTCCTTTGTGAGATTCTATATTGGTACTGACTCGCATATTGATAATATAGCTGGCCGAGTACTGAGTGAATGATTGCCTGATGTCCATAAGTCAGGTCGCCAGGGATTTCAAATTCTAATAACTCAATAGACTTCTGTAGTCCATCTTCCTCTATTTGGCTGGTATATGACGCCTGATAATAAAGAGATTTCACATAGTGATTGTGCGCATTTGATTCGCGAGCCACTTCTTTCAGCTCGATCAGCTTAGCTAAAGCAGACTTATACAGCCCTTGCTTCTCCAGCGAATCTATCTCAGCCCATTCCAGTACAAAATCTGGATTATCTTTGATTATTTGATCCACTACTTTAGATTTACTTGAGCTGCAATGTATACCAAATATGATAGTACCTAATACCAAAAGGAAACTCCACTTCATCATAAATTTCTATTTTATTCACCTCAGTTATATACGTTAGATGACTTTATAACATAAATTAGTCAGAGGACATTGTTAAAATATCATTAAGGAAATTAGTTATTTAGATTTAATCAAGGCTGATCCTTAGTGCATTTCAAGTAATTTGCAGCCGTATGCAGAATGAATTAGACTTCATAGAGTTCAATTTTAATTCTACTGGAGTATTCATCATCAATATTGCTGTTGCCTTTGTGATGTTTGGCGTCGCTGTAGGACTCACCCCTCAGAACTTCTATGATGTACTGAAGCAACCCAGAAAGGTGATGGTAGGTCTATTCGCTCAACTGATCTGCTTACCCCTAGCAACCATTATCCTGATTACGATCATCAAGCCTCAAGCAAGTGTGGCATTAGGCATGATCCTCATATCCGTTTGTCCAGGCGGTAATATTTCTAACTTTATGACCAGTGTCGCCAAGGCTAATGTGGCTCTCTCTGTCTGCCTGACGGCCATTACAAGTGTCAGCGCCATTCTACTGACTCCCTTAGGGCTTTCATTCTGGGGACAGTTTTACAAGCCAGCTCTTGACATCATGGTGAGAGTAGAATTAAAATTTTTAGATGTATTTATGACGATATTCATAATCATCATAGCCCCTATGCTCATTGGCATGTATCTCAGAGGTCGCAGGCCAGATTTAGTCAAGAAGTGGCAGCCATGGTTGAAGACTTTATCCATGGTCATATTTATCCTCATCGTTATCGCAGCAGTGCTGACTAATTTTGAAGTATTTATTGAAAATATTCCTTTGGTTTTGGGCGTAGTCATTCTACATAATGTCATCGCCTATCTGACAGGTGGTAGTATCGCGATGCTGGCGGGCTTAGATATTTCTGATATCAAGTCTATAACCATAGAGACAGGTATTCAAAATTCAGGATTGGGATTGGCCTTAATTTTCGCCTTCTTTGATGGGCTGGGTGGTATGACAGTTGTCGCAGCAGCTTGGGGCATATGGCATATCATATCTGGACTGATACTCAGTCACTCTCTGGCTTACATGACTAAGAAACCATGGGAATAAGCTGCTTCACGAAGTGAGGACTCAGAGACACCCCTTTAGCACCAAGGCCATTTAGAAAAATCATCTGCTTATGTTCTTCATGCCGTATCACGACTGGTCTTCTCCGATCATTAGATGGTCTGATACCCGACTGATGTTCAATCACTTCGAATGGAAGCTGTAGAAAACCTCTTAGCGTAGATTCAAGATATTCTCTTTTCTCTGCTGAAGGAGCTTCATCATCTGTATTCCACTCATTAGAAGATCCCACCCAGTATAGATCGGGTTCACTTGTCGGTACGATGAATAGTTTATGCTTAAAAATAGACGTCAAAGTCAAGCCCTTTATCCTAACGATGAGCACTTCCCCTTTCGCTGGATCAAAA
>Ga0209187_1003553_pt1 | contig 12863 bp, 17 predicted proteins | sample BantaG_FD_187430 | JGI IMG/M metagenome (GOLD analysis project Ga0209187, IMG submission 187430) | Marine algal microbial communities from Bantry Bay, Ireland - BantryBay_4 metaG (SPAdes) (version 2) | ecosystem: Host-associated > Algae > Red algae > Unclassified | place: Bantry Bay, Ireland... | reverse complement strand
GGGCACACTGCTGGATCTTGTTTGTCGTCGCCGCATGGCACGCTTGGTCGCAGCGAGCCCGGGCACCTCTCTTTAACCCGGAATCCTCCCCGCTTGGACCCATCCTCATCCCCCCTTTGACCTGGCTTCATGTCGTCGGCTCGGCCGGACCGCTTGCCTGGGCGATCTCTATCACCGCTTGCACGCGATCATGCCTCGTCTCCGCACATTCTCGGCGGCCAGTGGCGGCAACCGGGAGTCATCGACGGCGGGCCTGCCTCGAAACGGAAGCGGTGTGACCGTACCCGGACCGTGCATGGCGCTCAACTTGTCACCATCTCCCCGGAGACGCTGTTCGGGGGCAATGTGAGAGTGAAGGCGGGGGCCTTCACGCTCACAGTGCCCCCGAACAGCGTCTTTCGAGAGCATCCCAAGTGAGGTTCGCCAATTGGTGCTGGACGAGTTGCCCGTCTGCGACCGCCTGGCGATGGCTGACGTGTCGAAGGGCTGGCGCGAGGCGTGCACGACCGACACCCTGCAAACAGCCATTGGTTGGGCCGTTCTCGGAGATGACGCGACGTCAGACGAGCGCCGCCTGTTTCACTGGCGTGCCTCAGGGTTTTAGAAGACGGGGGGTCCTGGGAGCGTGGAGGAAGGGAGAGAGCTGCTGCCGTCCGCGTTACCACTGGCCGCACGGGCTGAGGTGGAGACGCAAGGACGGTTTATCCTCCTCGTTCTGCGCGTCGTTGCAACTGTGAGCCGCCTGCTGGGCGGGCTTTTCGGTGGTACGACGCCTACGCTCGACCTCCAACGGTGGTCGGAGCTCGTCGTGGCTGCTTCTTGTTCTCGTATTTTTCCGTCACCAGGCCGTGTGCGTGATCGGTCACCACGCGACGTGTCCGCTAAGGTAGTGACTTAGGTGTGGGGCATTCGGCTGAACGCCGATGTGGTGGTGGACGGCAGTGTGCAGGTTCGTTTTGACGCGGGGTCGGTGCTACGCATGGCATTTTTTGGCGCGCTAGAGTAGGTCGCGGATGCAGTTCAAGATACGGTCGGTCGCACGCTGAGCAAGGTGACATCCACCATGCTCCCGGACGGGGCGGCCCGTGTGGCTCTCTGGGAGGCCATGCCTTTGGTCCTCGTCAAGCTACGCTTGCGGGTACGGCGCTTGCTCTTCTTGCAGGAGCGGGTGCGCGCGCATGCGGTGGGCAGTTTCCGTCCTCACGGGGCGTCTGTGCCCATTGTACGTCATCATGTGCATCATTGGGTGCGCGCCGCCGTGGCGCTTCGGTCCGGTTTGGTGGCCCAGCTTGTCGGTGGAATGTCTGCCGTACACGAGAGTCCGGCGGCCGACTTTTTGGCATTCACTGCCGCGGTCTACGACCGGGTAGCGGCTGCATGGCCGACGTTGACGCAGCCCAGGCGCTGCATGCACTGGGCGCCCGTAGAGCGGCACATCATGTGGTTTGCGATGGAAGCGTTTTCGTCTGACGCACGGGGCGGTGGTACGGTGGATGACGTGGCTGCACACGCAGCGTGTTTACGTGTCCGGCAGCTGTGCGTCACGTGGGGGTGGCTTCGTCGCAGCGCATTGTCGAGTCCACAATGTATGCCTCCCTTTGACTCTTGTGCGGAGTATCACCCGTGACGCCGACGTAAATCGCGCATGACTATGTTTGATTTGCACCCTGTCGCTGTCCCCTCCATGTTTTCATCAAGCCGCCACACCGCTCCCCCTGCCCCACACCGTCCATCACAACCGCCGCCGGCCGGCACCGCTAGCCGACCTGCCTCGCCGAGCGCCATCTCCCCGCGTGGGCAGCTGCACTCGGGTAGCCCCTGCTCCGCTTGCCCTCGTCTGCCCAGCTTGGGCCGCCCGTACTGCCCCCCGTCGCCGCCAACATCTGCCAGAGCAAAGGTACGAAGCGCACGTTTGGGGGCCTCGTGAAACATCCTTGTCAAGCGTCTTCTTGCATGCCTGACATGAGAACAACAAGAAAAAAATCGTGCACAAAGTGGAGAGCCGACTGATGACTTGCGCCGAAGATGCCATACAACACCAGGCGTCGTACATCTCGGCACACGCTCCTGGGTCTCCCACGCTCTGTCGGGGAGCCCCTCGACACTCAACCAGGGCATCTGAACCATGGGTTACGAATCACTCTTGCCAGCCGTTGACCTCGTATCCATGATCAAAAAATTGCTCTTTCCCGGGCCCAAGCTCTCTCGCCGCGAACAAGCCAACCCGGATGTAACCGCAAACACTCAACAGCTTCGGAACGAGGTTCGCCCGCGCCCGAATGTGTTTCACGTACCGCATGCGACTGCCGACGCGAGTGGCGTCGAGCACGACGTCTCGCGTCAAAGTGTACAAGTAGCTGACACCCACCGCGTCGGACACCTGCCCTCTTGCATGCGCCTCATCGTGGGGCACGAGCTCGCCGACGTACTCCCTCACAAAGTCGCCGGTCCACGTCCGTTCCGCAGCGAACACTCCAAAGCCGTGCGTATCAGACTTGCCCAGCACAAACCGAGCGCGCAAGCCAAGCTGAACCTGCACGTTCCGGCAGCGCCTCGTACCACATCCGCCATCGGCAGCAGCCGATGGGGGTAAGTGTGCCCCACACATCTCACAAGCGTCCGGGTCGCACTCTCGGTCGACCGCAAAGCACGGGCAGTCATCCGTAGCGCAGCGCGAGGGAGCCACAAGCACCAGACACGACGGGAGCAGAGGTGGGACCCACGCGCCGGTGCCGTCCCCGATTGCGATGCAGAGAAGGCCGAGAAAGGTCCGGCCCAGGAGCCGCCAGCAGGTGTCCGCCCCGCGTCGTCGACGACATGTCGTCCTCCGACCGTAGACACCAAAGCACCATACGATGGACTGTAGCCAGTGGCCGCATCAGGTGCTGCCGTTCCCACCCACCGCACCCGGGCGCACCCACAATACTTCTCACAGGGAATGTTCACCCGTGCGCACCTGCGGACCTCAGGACTGCAACGGCCGACATGAAAGCACGGCCGATAGTCCGCAGCACGCCAATCGTCGTCGTTCATGCCGCTCGGGTAAAGGGAGAGTCTGGTGCCTTGCTGTCGCGGGCGTTGCGAAGAGACAGCATGCGACAAGAACCTCGGGGAACCCGTCGCTCGACGAGGGGAGTCATTCTCGAGCGCGTCCTCACGTGGAGGCGTCACATAACGGCGACGCTCCTCAGGCAGCCCCTGAGGAGCGTCGTGACCGCAACGCCGAGCGCAATTCTCGCAGGACGGACACGTCGGCACGAAGACGAAGCCCCTCCTCACACGCAGCTACGGCGGCGCCGGCTTGGCGAACCGTCCTGGCCCGGCTCGAGGGGCCAAGACCGGCAGCCTTGGCGTCGTCCGCGGCATCGTTGCACGCACGTGCGCGATGCACTGGGAGGGCGCCTAGCACCGGCAGACATGTGGATAGCGGCCGCCTGGTCCAGGAAGCGTCGGAGTCTGGACGCGTCCGTGACAATGGTCCGGGATCCGAGGGAGGCGCACCGCAGCCGAGAACAATAGCGAGACTCACACCACCCGTGAGTTCGTCAAGACCCTGAAGGCGGGCTCTCATCGATGCCTGCTCCACTATCGCCATCTCGTTGTCACGGGCACGTCTGTCAATTAAGGCAATCGTGCGCCTGACATTGGCTGCATTGCAGCAGGGGAGGGTGGCCAAAGAGTCCACAACCGCCGCCCCATCGCCAACCGCCTTCACGACGGACCAGATGCCACATCGAGTTGCGGTACGTCGCGTCCTAGAAGAGAGGTGGAAGTAGTCCGAGGGACGGCCATCTGCTCCGTCTTCAGACGCGTCGCTACCGTCGCTGTCGTCTCGCCCCGCCCATCGGTCCTGCAGCGCCGCCCTAGCTTCGTCTGCACAGCTTCCAACACGGTCCCCCATGTGGGGCACAAACCTCTGCGATGGCACATCCTCGACTCGCCGCAACGATTGAAGCACAGGTACGTAAAACGTGCACGTCGAAAGTTGCTCCACCGCAGGCAGGCGCGTGAGACGCACGGCGCCGACGAGAAGTGGCAATGGACCAGCGCGCTCAAGCCGCCCGATGTCCACGTGCCAGTCGGTCCCACGGGAGCATGACCATGCCGCTGTTGACGATTGCGGAACCACGCTACGGTTGCCGCCCGACAAAGACGACGGACTCGCATCACGCTCCGTTCGCGGCTTTTTCGGCGAAATGAGACACGACGCCCATGTACCGTCGCTATCTTCTTTGTGGAGCTCCGAAGTTGATGATAATGGCATCTATGGATGCGCACGGTCCCGACGCCGCCCCCCAGCCTCCCCCCTCCCATGTCGCCACCGGTCCCCGCACATGCGGCCGAGAATAACTTCATCGCCAACGAGGGTGGTTGCAATGTCCACGGCCGCCCGAGTCCAACAATGCGCCACTGGGGGAGTACAGTCAATGTGCTCAATGGAAACGACGTCGAGCGTTGCTAACACAGGAGTAATGTCGATACCAAAGGCCGCAGCATCTCCAGACGCCCTCACCCCGTGCCCAGACTGCATTGACGTCGACGATGACGCGCCTCGGCTGCCCCGGCCCGCGGACCCGCCACGAGCGTCGACACGACCTCGGACACGGCGACCCGCTGGAGACGGTGACACCGACTGCGGTTAAATCTCGTCCACGTCAATCGGCCGCCGGCCCGCACCAGCTGCGGCAGCCACACCACCCGCGCCACCCCGAACCGCACCCGAACCGGCGGCCGAGCCGCCACGACCCCGACAATGCGCCTGTCGCGTCCCCGTGTTCGCGACATCGCAGCGGCTCCCCCTGTTGCTGCCGCCACGGCCGCCCCTACCGCAGTCTCGTCGGGGTTGTCCATGGCGCTGACAATCGCGTCAAAGTGTGAGCGGTTCTCCGCGCCGTTGGTCGCAGCCGCAATGCCGTTCGCCTCCATGACGTCGGCAGCGGCAACGACGTCCCATCCAACTTCGTGCAGGTTAGCGGCCAGCTTCTCCCCAGTCGCCTCGAGCTCTTGCCCCTCCCGCCACTTCTTCTAACACGCGTCGTGTTGAGCACTCACCCACTTGGCCCCATCTCTTTCCGAGAGATAAGGGCACTCGAAATCGGACTTGGTGAGGGCCGGGGCGCCCCGACGACGCGTGATGTTTCCTTTGTTGTCAAGGTTGAACCGCGACAGATCCAGCCGCAGGGTGTTCATGCGGTGGCCGTCCTTGCTGCACTTCGGGCAGTTCTTTTCGAGGTGGGTGCAATCGGCCGTTAAGCATCTTCCCTCCTTGTGGTAGGGGTGGTCCGCCGGAAGGGAGTGGAGGCACGGCCACGATCTGAAGACGCAAGTCCGTTGCGAGTGGGACCCCGTCCTCTTGTTCCCCTTGTCGTCGGAACCGTGGTCAAACCCGCAGAGTAAGCACTTGCCCGTCATGTCACCGGACCGAACATCCGCCCGACGGCGTCGCTCCCGCAGGACCGCCCGGCCCCCTTCTCGAGTGCTTCGCGCACGCCGGACCGCCCGCCCCCTCGCACGACAACCCGACCGCACGACATCCACGCTGCGTCGATGCTCACGCACCGACCAACCGCTCGTGACGTTCTTATGTGTGTTGTCTGGCAGCGGGCACCCCCACGGGTCACGGCGCGCGCCCATCTCAGGGCGCCTAGCGCAACAATACAAGACAGGCGCGGGGAGGAGGGATATGGAGGAGGGAGGGCAACTAAACGCAAGCAAACGAAAACGGCAACGCGCACACTCTCGAGGGTGGGGGATGGTGGTGGGGCATTGGCCGGAGCACGCCGCAGCTCGGCGCAGGGCAGCCGCAATCGCGGCCGGGTTGGAATGTGTGGAGACAACGGTGGCTCGGCCTCATGCCCAGGCCAAAGCCTGCGCCTGCCTCGCACAAAGAACGAACGAGGGGCGAGAGCGTGGCAGGTGAACAGCCGTCGATAAGTGCGCGCACGGCGCGCGCGATTGCAGTGGCACAGAGAAAGGGCGGCAACCGATGGGAGCGGTCCGCGGAGCGGGGTGCGCGTTGGCATCTCGGATCCGACAGGGATCGCGACCACGTCGGAACAGTACGGGCCTCAGGAGCTGCTATCATCTGGAGACAGCGATCGGACGGCCAGCGATAGCGCCCCGGTGGATCCAGGCACCCGATGTGACGGGTGTGCGTCCAATGAATGTGCGACAGCACCCTGCATGCCGTATCGCGGGACAGCGTCGTCGTACTGCCGGGTCGGTCTTGTCCCATGTAGTCCCGTTCCGCTAAGATTTGATCGCTGGAGCTACGGTTCGCACACTGCCGGAGCGTGCACGAAGTGGAGCACGTTTCCCTTCGGACGGGCCGCCGTGTGCCACTTAAGGCCATCGAAATTTCACGAAATCTGACGACCTGCCTGCTTGGGCGCTCTGGGGGGGGACTACTGATCTGCATAAGTGGCCAATCCTCATCATGCCGGTCTCTGTTGTACGAAGTGGAGCACGTTTCTCCTGGGGCGAGTCCCGGCAGGCCCTTAATTAGAATCGGTCCACCTGACTAGCGTCGCGGGCTACAGTCGGGGCCGGCATCGGCGATCAGTACGCCAACCACGCGCGACTTACCGCGTCGGACACGGTATTGGCACTCGCGAGCGTTCCTTCTGAAAGGAAACGTGCTCGCTGTGGGAAACGTGCCTGCCAGGAATGGCCCGCTGAGGGGGGTCAGACGTGTTGCACGTTTGGGCGCATACGCGCAGGGCACATTTTTTAGGGATCTGGCATATAGTCGGCACCCAATACTATCCGCACATCAGAAAAGTCAATTTCGACGAACTATTGTGATGAGACGCAACCCTCGATTGTGACAAGGTGGTGTGGTCAGTACTTGGTGCCGGCACCGCCAACGGCGATCAGATCACGGACCCGACGGGGCATGGACTCGACGAGACGCCGGAAAAGAAAGCTGGAATGGCATCCCACTCCTCCGACAGAGCAGCAAACAGCTCGTCCTTGTTCTTGGGCGCCGTTGGACGCGAGCGCAGCCGCCCTTCGAGATCCTCCCAGGCGTTCTCGATAGGATTAAGGTCGGGGCTCTGCCCGACCCAGGGAAAAACCCGGAGCCCGAGCCGCTGTTTGACCGCTCTTGACGCCTTGGCAGCGTGACAGGGTGCGAGGTCTTCTTGCAGCAACGCTGCATCAGACGCCCCGTAGTCCGCACATATCTGGTGCACCACGTGATTGGGGACCAGCGGGCGTGGTCGGTGAAAACCAATGTCGGGGGTCCCCCCAACATTAGTTCATCTCAACCGCGCCGCGTGCACTGGCAATTCGTGCGCATTCTGGGGTGGCCATGAAAGTATGTGGCCATAGAAGTCTACACACCGCGTAGTGCGTGCGTCCAGGACGCGACCAGCGCTCGTAATGGCTGCAAACTGGTCTCGGTGGTCCCCAAAATATTTATGCATCCCAACCGCGCCGCGTGCACTGGCCATTCGAGCGCGTTCTCGGGTGGCCATAGAAGTATGTGGCAATAGAAGTCCACACGCCGGGTAGTGCGTGCGTCAACGACGCGACCAGCGGGCGTGGTGGGTGCAAACCAATGTAGGGAGTCCACCCAACATTTGCACATCCCAAAAGCGCCGCATCCAATGGCCATTGTTGCGCGTTCTGGGGTGGCCATAGATGTAAGGGGCAATAGTATTGCTGATCCCAAAATTTTGTCCTGGTGGACAGAGACTGACTTGCGGACCGAATATCTCCACCAATCAGATGCGCCCCTGGGTCTGATTTGGTGCCCCTGATTGCTTACATGTGCCCATATTGCTGATCCCCCAATTCTGTCCTCATAGCCCCGGAACGGTAGTGGAACGGCAATGAATGCAGATCTCTCATTGGTCGAGCAGTCCGACAGCAGTGCATGTCCGGCCCGATCTTTACAGAATGTGCCCGTTCGTCCCCCAATCGCACAATCGACGCCTTCGTTTTTCTGCACTTTACTGCGTATCTCCCAGAAAATCTCGATATCTCAACGACAGCGGGCCGGTTGCTCCCTTGACACGGAAGGGATCAGAAGAAATTCTCAAGAAAAAGAAGGATCTCGGTTCTGCACGGCAGTGGCGGTGGGAGAGCCACTGAGACGTCTCAGATTCGTGCTGAGCAGCTGTTTACGGCTGCGCTTAACCGGTAGATGGCCAGTTCCACAAAAACCGTAACGCCAGGAACCGTTCCTGGTCGATGAGGACAGAATTGGGGGATCAGCAATACAGCCTGGAAATCAACTTCAGCTCCTCATTTTTTTCTGCACTTCTGGCAAGAAGACAGTAGAAAATCTCAAGATCTTGCGTGGGCAGCTTACTCCGTGCCAAGAAAGTCGGATCAAGCGGCAAAAAACAGTGAGTTCTGCTGGATGCCAGGTCCTGGCACCCAATGTGGGCTGTCTATTGGCTTTGATGCCTCCTTACTGCGGTTTAAGACCAAGAGATTGCTGTCATTCAGAGTCAGTCTCTGTCTCTGTTCCCCAGGAAAAAATTCGGGGATCAGCAATGGTCCACACACCAGGTAGTGAGTGCGTCAACGAGGCGACCAGCGGGCGTGTTGGGTGCAAACCGATGACGGGGGTCCCCCCAACATTTGCGCATTCCGACCGCGCCGCGTGCACTGGCCATTCGTGCGCGTACTAGTGTGGCCATAGAAGTCTGCCGCCACAGAAGCTCACACACCGGGTAGTGCGCGTGTCCACGACGCGACCAGCGGGCGTGATGGGTGCAAACTAATATATGGAGTCCCCCCAACAATTTTGCGTCCCAACCGCGCCGCGTGCACTGTCCATTTGTACGCGTACTGGTGTGGCCAGAGAAGTCTGCCGCCACAGAAGTCCAGACACCGGGTAGTGCGCGCATCCACGACGCGTCCAGCGGGCGTGATTGGTGCAAACTGTTGGACTGTGATGCTCGTCGCCGACTCACTGGCGGTTCGCGGATGGATGATGGGCGGTGACCCCTGTGGTACCGCAGATGGTACATTTGCAAGACGTGGTCAAGTTGCACATATTCGTGTTGGGTCATCATGCGGCGTTACTTTTGGCATATTTTGGATTTGATCTTCGCATTGCTCTAGTGGCTTTTGATTTGGTGAGTGATTCGATTTGGTGCGAGGGCATGGGTGTCGATGTGGGCGCGAGAGGAGGGAGCACTTGGGCCGGTGGGGACTATTTGAGAGGTGCTCTCGGTTGGGAGAGGCGGGCGAACCTTATGACAACCACCAAAGCACGTTGGCACACACACACACACAAACTCAAGCCACTCAACCACTTCACAGTGGTCCCTCAACCCCTATCCCCATTGCGTTTCAGCAGATTTTGGGCCCGGAGCCGGGGCTGCGACAAGAGCAAGGTATGTCAGTTGGTGTCGCGGCGGTCGCGGCAAGTGCGAAGAAGACAAGGTCAAGGTGGTTCAAAGTCGTGACGGTCAAGGCGCACGGCTGGGCAAGGTCGGGCACTATGACAAGAAGACATCATGGACTGTGGCGCTGCCGGCATGGGCGGCATCAAGAGCGACAAGTTGACGGAGACAAATTTCCACGAGTGGCGTCAGCGCATTAAGATGGTCCTCGCGCTGCGCGACCTGGACGATATGCTTGACGAAGACGGCAAGCGGACGGATGCGGAAGATCGCGAGTTGGCTTTGTGGAGGAGTCGACCCACAAAGGCGAGCGCCATCATCGGGCTCACCCTTGAGTCTGAGCAGCTCGAGCATGTGTCGGGCTGCAATACGACGGCGGAAATGTGGTCGACGCTGCAAGGTGTCTTCCAGCGCAAGAGTTTGATGAACAAGATGAAGGCGCGACGCGAGTTCTTCACCGTCGAAATGACCGTCAGTGAGGGCATGCTAGGCTACATCAACCGCGTGCGCAACTTCGGTGTGAACCTCAAGGCCATGAGCGGCGAGGTGACGGAGATGGACGTTGCCATGAGCGTTTTGAACGGGCTGACGTCCAAGTACGAGAACCTGCTGGTGGCTCTCGACGCCAAGGGTGAGGACGAGCTGAGCGTCGACTTTGTCAATAGACGCTTGATTCAGGAGGAGCGGCGGCAGGCGGACAAGTCACTGTCGACCAAGCGCATTGGCGACATGGCACTCGTCGGCGCCAACTATCGAGGTCAAGGCCGCCGTGGTGACCTTTCCAAGATCGAGTGCTCCTACTGCCATAAGTTTTAGCACATCTCTCACGATTGCCCAGAGCTCAAGGCCAAAAAGCAGAGAAAGGACAAGGTAGCCGCGATTGCGGCTGATGAATGTAGCGACAGCCACGACGCCATCTGTCTGGTGGGAAATGCGGCTGACAGCGATGACATTTCCAAGTCGTGGCTTGTCGACTGTGCTGCGTCTGCACACATATGCTGGATGCGGAGGTGCTTCGACGACTACCATACGACCATGGGACGGAGCGTCACGATGGGTGACAAGGGGTCCATAGCGACAGCGGGCGTGGAAACCGTCGTGCTCAATGTCATCGTTCACGGCAAGACGCGCAAGATCAAGTTGCACAAGGTATTGCTGGTCCCCCAATTTTGTCCTGCCGGCCTGGGACTAGGACTGACTGTTAGTTGGTGATGAAAACATTTCCTTGAAAGATTAGGAAATGTCCAACGTTGTTTCAAAGACAAAGTCCACAATTTACATGGCCTGCCGCGTAGTTGTGGTCACAGTTATGGCACATGAGGCACCGATCTCATGGCCACATTCGTTCTCCACACCGTCGACGTCGCGACCATCGTCGTCGACGTGTGGTCTGTCACTGTCGCCATCCAGCACCAGGCCTTCAGCAACAGGGAACATGTTTGTCATCAAGGCTGCCGAGCATGGCCGGTGGTCCTTCTGGATCTGGACCCTCGGCCGGCGCTCATGCCACCGGGGCGCCCCAGACGTCGAGTACGCTCATAGCATTTGGTTTGCAGTGCGTGCGGTTGGGGGCAGCTCGTAGCGGATATAACTGTTGAGTTGCGTTCATACAGACCTCGATCAAATTTCTAACACCGCTGTTCTGCCTGCCACGAACTGCTCACCACCGATATTTCCCCCGTATTGGACTTCCAGCATCAGTTCGTGTCAGACGTTGCAGCGCATGCAGGATGCAGGGTCATATGGTTTCGACCTGCCCACTGGTGCAAGATCCTTGATATCAGTGTGTCACCCATTGTGGGCAGACAACGTGCGCGGTGTGCCCTGTGGCATGCATGACGTGCAAGATCCCAGGCCACACAGAGGACATGCAGTCATGCGTGATTCCCAAGAGGCGTGAGGCCAAGTTCGTGTGCGAAATGCATGATATCGCTGCAATGCACACCCGACTCCAAGTGATCATCGATGCCCGGGAGCTTACGCCTCGCCAATTGAAAGAGAAGCGGGCTCGCGCCAAGCAGTCTCTGATTGCGACGGCTGACGATTCTGGGCGGGAGTCGCACGTGGCGTTCCACGTTGCCAGATCAACGATAGTCGACGACGCGGGATTGGGCGGCGCGGCAGCTCAGTCACGGACCAGAGACGCAGATGCTGCAGTCGCGGCCGCGCTGGACGCCGGTGCGAATCCTGGGGCTGCCCGACTTGCGGGCGCCCTTGCGGCGGATCGCGTGCGCCACGGTGATCGCGCTGTACCGGAGCCCCCCATTGTCCCAGCATTTGGCGGGGCTAGCACCGTCGAAGAGGCGCGAGCGGCAGCCCTTGGCACCCTTGACCGAACGTTTCGGTCAATGCAGCAGCCGAAGTACACCCCGGCTAAGCGAAAGAGCTTGAGCGACGTTTTGCGGACTGTTGGGGTGCAAGCGAGGCGCACTGGTGCTAACGTTGAGATCTACGGGTCAGAGAACCCCTACTCTATTCGCACTGGTGCTCAGCTTCGCACTGCTGGGCTGAAGTTTGCACATATATCGGACGTTGAGCTCGCGTCGCAAGTGAGGGACACTCTTAACGCGTTTTTCTGTGCCCCTAACCACTTCTACGGTCAAGCTCTAACCGCCGAGTCGCTCGAGACCTCTGCTCTTGTGGCCACCCTGATGGAGTGCGCCGACAGCGCCGACCTCAAGACCGTTTCAATCCGAGCGGCGCTGACGCAGTTTGTCACCGAGATCCGCCGCGGGAACGAAGGCCCCCAGACGCTGTTTAATGTGCGTTGCCTGTGACACCAAAGAGCAGAACGAGTAGTCCAAGACATCTTCCGTGCCTGAAACAATACAAACACGCAACGCATATTAACTCTGCGTCTGATACATCAACGACCCATGACGTCTGTGGTGAAGCATCTGGTACCCCACAGTGACGCCCACGTGACAGGTGCTCTGCAATGGTCCGCAGCTCGCGTCAATGCCTGAGGGGGGTTCTCTCAAGCAGCACAACAACTGACGGAACCTATCCTGCATATGCGTCATCTCAGGAATAAGCTCAAGCGACGGGTACTCGAAACGCAGATACTAACTCTCCAAAGTGACGATACGCTCTTTCCTGAGCCTTCCTGTATGGTATTTGTGTTTCTGATGGCACCACTGAACTTAGCAGGGGCGGAAACGCCAGGATCCGCGGCAAGCGCTCGCCGCCGGTCCGCGCGCAACAGGATATTGCATGCGGGCCGGCGGCGGGAGCCTGGCACGACGGACGGCGTGATTGGGCCGGCCGCGGTGGCGGTTGGACAGTCGATGAGGCCGTGTGAGGGGACTTGTGTGCTGTGTTGGACGGCAGAGTGCTGCGACAGCGGCGTCAGTACGGCCGTGGTGACGGTGGCGCAGGCGGCGTGCGTGGTGTGTGCTCGCATTCTGACGTACGGCAGAGAGCGTGTGGATCGCGCCAGTGGCTCAGGGGACGGCTGTGTGCGCACCGGCTCTTTGAGGAGGCCTTCGCGCATCACCGTCG